>MDTE01084595.1_pt1 | contig 13030 bp, 9 predicted proteins | sample 811231 | NCBI WGS metagenome assembly MDTE01 (sample SAMN05326651, study PRJNA326480) | marine metagenome | isolation source: seawater | place: Indian Ocean: Red Sea | collected 2010
CCGGAAACATCACTTTCGTTATTAGTGGAGCCTTGTCTAACAACAGGTTAGGCGATTTACTGACTGCTTCCGCAAAAGCGATCCATGGTAAATAGCCAATCATCATGAAGATGACAAACTGGGTTTCTCCGAATTCTGGCAAAGAGCGAAGCTGGAAAATATAACTAAAAACAAAGGAATAGATAATTATATGAACTATAGGCGTGAGAAAAAGCCAAAAAAACCCAAATATTGAAGAGGAGAACTGTGCAATAAAGTCTTGCCTGACGAAATTTCGAAACAAGCGGTTCTCAGATATTGGGGAAAATATCCATTGTTTAATTAAATTAAAAAACATTAACGCAACTATCTATATATGCTTTAATTTTGTAAATCCTAGATTACTAACACTAAGATATAATTAGAACTTTTGGTAATGGTGAAAATCTAAAGAGAATACAAATCAGCCTGCCCACCATTAACTTAAACCTTTTTAAATAAACCTTATACTTGAGCAATCAATTTATGTTCAATGATGAATCTGCTCTCATTCCCTTTGGCACATCTCCTTTGCCTGATGGTCCTTGGCTTGTATTTGCTCCACATCCAGATGATGAAACATTTGGAATGGGTGGAAGCATTCTCAAAGCTAAGAATGAGGGGATTGACGTTCACCTGGTTATTCTAACCGATGGCTCACTTGGGGGCGATCAAATCAATCTTGTTGAAACACGAAAGAGAGAGGCTGAGAAAGTTTCTAAAATATTAGGTATTAAGTCTTTAAGCTTTTGGGGTGAAACCGATCGAGCTTTAATTAACAACCATACAATTGGCAAAAAGGCATGCCAAGCTATTCAAGAAACTAATCCAGCAACTGTCTACTTTCCGGGCCCTTTGGAAGTCCATCCTGATCATAGAACAACAGCATTAATTGTTTGGAAAGCTTTACAAGAAATCAGAAGCAAAAACATTTATCCTGAGCCAATATCTTATGAAATTAGCGTTCAAAATCCGATCAATATGCTAATCAATATTTCAGATCAAATTGAAACAAAGCAAGAAGCTATGGATCTATACGTCAGCCAGAATGGCCAGAATAACTATTCAGAGTTGGTATTAGCCCTAGATAAAGGCAGAACTTTTTCCTTACCCCAGGAAGTAAAATTTGCCGAGGGGTTTTTCCGGTACCAGGCTAAGGACCTTGATCTAAGCTTTAGAGAGATGACAAAGTTGGTTATAGATTTATATCTATAGAAAATTTCTCGAAACACATATTTAATGAATTGTGTTTGTAGACACTTCTTTTATCGAGGTGCTATTTCTCAACTGCTGAGGCCAAAGGGAGATGGGCCATCCGGCTCGGTGCCAAAGTGTGTACAGTATCTCCAGCCATTGTTTTAATTCGGAAAGAGAGAAATAAACACTGGCGTATGATTTGTTGTCTGATTTTAGAACAAGTGTAAGACTGCTTTTTCCAAATTTAACATCAACCTCTGTTATTAAGATTGGCTTACACTTTTTTTCAATTTTAACAGCGGATTGCGCAGCGAAAGACTCATGATTGGCTTTCGTGTCTCCAGAATTATTATCTTCTTGGATTTTAGGCTTATTGCCTAATTCAGACGAACCCAATTCTAATTGTTTGCTTAAGTGAGAGATCAGGCGGGTTAGTAAGCGCTGCGTCAGCCAAAATGCCACTGCTTTATCTTCAGTGGTTAAAGCGCTTAGTCTAAATCGATCTTCGGTTTCGACAAACTCTGAAGTAACCTTTTTCAAACTTTGCATAAAAACTCAGAGGGTTGCAGGTTCTAGCCATGCACCTACTTCAATCATATCTTCTGCTGTTAACGCTCCTGTTTCTCTTTTGAGAAACAGATAGTATTTTATCTGATCATAGCGGGTGCGCTGCAAATCTCTTTCAGCTCTAAATTGATCCCTAAGCGCATTTAACACATCAACGCTAGTCACTGTCCCCAATTCGAAGCCTTGTTGCATTGCATCTGCTGCTAATTCTGTTGATTCAACAAGGATACGTGCGGCCTCAATTTGAGTCCGGCTCGCTTCTAATTGCAAATAAGCAGCCCTAACTCGCTCTCTGGCCTCTAGTTGCCTTGCTCTTAACTCATACTCAGCGATATTTTGCATACTCAAGGCTTCGCTAACAGCGGCTCGATTTGTTCCTCCCCGATAAATTGGGATCGAGAGATTTATTCCTACATAGGTATTGTCAGTTCTAGCTATCGGTAAATTGTCGAATCCAACATCGGAATCTTGGCGTTGTGCGATAAAAGAAAAAGTTGGTGCATACGCACCTCTCTCTCCAGACACCCTTTCTCGAGCAGCACTTAGGGCAAATTTACTAGCACGAATTAGTTGGTTTTGCTCTTGAGCTTGATCGACATAATACTGTTGGTTAAATTCCAATTCTGGAACCGAAGAACTTTCAGACAGCCTATGCAGTGGCCCTACTTCCAATCCGGAAACTGAACGGAGTGATTCTTGAGCAAGAGCCAATTCAGCTTCTAATCTTAATTGTTCTGCTTGTGCGGCAGCTAGGCTTGCTTGACCTTGATACACATCGGTAATTTGCGCCAGCTGTCGGTCAAATAAGCTTTGTATTTGCTCAAGCTGGTTAGACAGGGCATCAATTTCAGAAACTATAGAGTCACTTGCATTGTTTGCCTGCAGAACATTGAAATATCTTTCAGCGACGTCTGTAAGAATAGTTGCCAACTGGAAGTAATATTCTTCTTCCAATTGATCTTCAACTATAGAGGCACGTTTACGCTCACTAAACGTTTGCCAGTTAAACAAAACTTGAGTCAGCGAGAGGAAATATCGCTCGCCGTCGAACTCTCTAAACTGATTCAACTGGTTAAGGCGATTATCAGAAACGCTAGCGCCCGCATTTATTTGCGGGAGCAATTGGCCGCTAGCTGCTTTTTTTCGGGCTGACCCTATCTTTAAGTTTTCCTCTGATATGCGCAGTTCGGTGCTAAAGTTGATTGCAGCGTTAAAGAAGTCTTCTAGACTTGATCCTAAAATTGGCTGTGCATCGGAATGAGTGTGGTGAGACAAAGAAAGAGCAACTATAACACTTAAAAGAACCTTATTGCTGAAAACCCAAGTTGTACGCATTAACTAGTCTTCCCTGAATCCGCGAGCTATCGCATTTGAGAATGGCTTGAATATATACTCCAGGAAAGTTCTTTCTCCAGTTGCAATGAAGACCTCAGCCGGCATACCTGGGATCAATACTAGGTCCCCTAAATCGTCTAAGCTGTCTGGAGAAACCTCTACCCGCGCAAGATAGTAGGGAATGTTAGTGGTCTCATTAACCATACTTTCTGCTGAAATATTAATTACTTCACCAAAGATTGTCGGGACACTTCCCATACCGAAGGTGGAGAATCGAATTGTTGCCCTCTGCCCTACTTCAACTCGGTCGATATCTACGGGGGCTACTTCGGCTTCGATAATTAGATCTTCTTCTTGAGGCACAATATCTACGATTCGCATTCCAGGCCCTATAACACCGCCGATCGTATGTACTTGTAATCCATTGACTATGCCAGACTCTGGTGCTCGTACCTCTGTTCGGGAGACGACATCCTGAAGCGCCGTAATTCTTTCAATTACACCATTTACATTTGTTTGCACTTCACCGAGCTCGGTAACAACTTGATTTCTGAATTCTCTTTCCTGTTGAATAATCTGTAATTGGGTTTCACCGATTTGTATTTCCGTTGCTGAAATGCTCGCGTGAAGCTCCGCAGCCTCCCCTAGGAAAGTGGCTACATTCCTTTCAAGATCCCTTAATCTAGTTTTATCTGAGAAACCCTGACCTAAAAGCGCACGAATATCTTCCGACTCCTCTTCGAAAGATTTTGCTAACGTGTCTTTGCTTTCTTTAAGGGCTATAAGTCCAGTTATTTGAGATCTAAGTTGCTGTATACGTTGCTCTAATACCTGAGTGCTATTTTCAAGTGTTGAACGGCGCGCGTTAAAAATTTCAATTTGTCCTGAAGTTTCCTCTACTGCTCTTTGTCCAAGTTCCAGAAACTCCTGGGAATATCCAAGGGTAGCTAAACCATCCCTTTCAGCCATTAACCTCACTTCCAATGCTCGTAAAGAAATATATTCATTGTTCGCAATTTCCAGCTGTGCCAACGACTGAGTGCTATCTAAATTTAGGATTGGGTCTCCTTCTCGAACATGAGCACCATTTTCAACAAATATCTGGTCGATGATTCCACCCTCTAAATGCTGGACGATTTTGCTGTAAGAGCGGACAGTTACTCTGCCTGGAGCAAGAGCAGCGCCATCGATGGGCGCAGTAGAAGCCCAAATCCCACCAAATCCAAAGAGCGCAACAAAAAGGAACATTCCGAACCTATTGTGAGTACTAAGATTAGAGTCGAATTTAGATACTGTTTTAACGGAGTTATTCACTTGTTCATCCATTATGTTTTTCTAATCTCATGAAGAACCTTCCATTTTATTGGGCAGTTTTGTTACTTTGGATTTATTGGCATTCATGGCCTGCAAGACATCATTCTTTTCACCAAAGTGCAGGACCACCCCATCTTTCATAAGAAGTAACTTATCAACTAAAGAGAGAATAGATGTTCTATGGGTAACAACGATAATAGTGCGACCAGACCCCTTTATGTGATTTAGAGTAGAGAGCAAATCACGTTCTCCCTGGTCATCTAAATTTGAGTTAGGTTCATCTAGAATTATTAATTTTGGCTCGTCGTATATTGCGCGTGCTAACCCTAACCTTTGTCTTTGTCCTGCAGACAGTGCTCCACCATTTGCATTGATTATGGTGTCATACCCATTTGGGAGGCTCAGAATCATTTCATGGATTCCAGCAGATTTTGACGCTTGAATAATTTTGTCTGAGTTCTCATTAGAGAATCGGCAAATATTTGCAGCGATAGTGCCATCAAACAATTCAATATCCTGAGGTAAATAACCTATATGCGGCCCAAGGTGGTCCCTGTCCCACTGATTGATTTCTGCTCCGTCTAGCCGAACTGTGCCGGCTCTAACTGGCCAAACTCCCAGTATTGCTCTAACAAGGCTTGTTTTCCCGGCGGCGCTTGGCCCTATAACTCCCATAGATTCCCCAGCTCTTAATTGAAACGCCACCCCTTTAACAGATGCGATACTAGAGCCCGGAGGGGTAACAATGAGGCTTTCAATTGATAAAGCGCCCGTTGGGGCGGGCAATGCCATTCTTTCGTTTTCTTCAGGAAAAGCATTAAGGAGCGCTTTGAGTCTTGCAAATTGATTCTTGGCTTCAATGAACCCTTTCCAAGATGCGACCATCAGATCTATAGGTGCCAGAGCTCTTCCCAATAAGAGCGATCCTGCGATCATCATACCCGGCGTAATTTGCTGGTTTACTGCAAGATAGGCACCTATTCCCAATAAGAACGATTGAGAGATTAATCTAAATGACTTACTAATTGCGGCAAGCCTTCCGGCAATGGTGCTCGCTATAGCTTGTTCGTTTCCAGCCTCATCATACAACTTGTCATTTTGTCGTCTGATATTTGCACCCATGCCCATTCCCTGGATTACTTCTGAGTTTCTTAGACTGTTTTGAAATGAAATATTTGCTTTGTTTGTCAGACCATTAGCTTCAAGCAATTTTGATGATGTGGATTTTTGTGTAACTATCGCCAAAATTATCATTATGACGGCACAGATTAATGCTGCTATGCCAAACAAAGGATGAAACAGAAACATGATTGCGATGTAGATAGGTGCCCATGGCGCATCCATTATCGCGAAAATTCCATTTCCTGTAATGAATTGACGCAGTGCTAATAAATCTGACATTGCCTGGCCGGAGCCGCTAGGATTGCCAGTCATGAGTGTGTGTTTTGAAGCGGCAATTGATACTGCGTCTCGCAGACTATTTTCCAGACGGACATTAGCCGCTATGAGTAGTCTACTTCGGACCCATTCAAACCCGCCAGCCGCTGCTAAAAGAACTATCATCAGTATAGTTAGCATGCCAAGAGTGCTCATACTGCCGCTAGAAACAACCCGATCATAAACTTGCAGCATGTAAATTATAGGCGTGAGCATCAGTATGTTTATTGAAGCGCTAAAAACCACCGCGTAAAAGAAGTAACCTCTAATTTGGCGTAACGCCAACATTAACTTGTCTTCTTGGTTTGATTTTGGGGATTGGTTAGTCGCCATGAGCTTTTTGATTTATTTAGTTTTCAGGATAAGGAAGTTAGGTACAGAAATTGAATTTTCAACCCTATGTCACAATGAATGGATATATAAAGTTTCAGGCTAGAAAATTTCTAAATTGCTTATGTTTCTCAAATTAAATGCGCAACAGCGCTTAACTTCCTATCGGCCGTTATCAAACATAACTTACTGTCGGTATTATTTATGAAAGTCTAAGAAAGTACGGCTTTTATAATTTTTCTGATCCGTCAGCTATTTTTTTTAGCAGAGTGGTTTCATTAACCGTCATACTGTTTGGGCCGGTTCTTGAAACGATTTTTTTACGCTGTAAATGCTGGAAAACCCTTGTAATGGTTTCTCGGCTTAGGTTGAGCATTATGGCGATTTCCATGTGTGTGGGTAAATTGGTGATTTCAACACTTATGTTTTCTGTATGGGGCCCTGGAAGCAGTTGTAATAGCTGGTTACAAACTCGCTGGGTTACGTTTGGGACACTTAGAAGAGATCTTTGCGCAGTCATTTGCCTGATGCGCTTCGCGAGCTTTTTGCCTAGCTGCAATATGATATCGGGGTTCCCCGTTGCTACTTCCCTAAGTGCCTCGGCTTTGACCAAAACAATTAATGATGGCTTCAGCGCGATAACATACTCTGGTTGGGACCCATTATCGAAAACAGCGAGTTCGCCGCAATAATCATTTGTCTCAACGAAGTAGAGTCCTACTTCTTTTCCGTCGACAGTAAAGTCAATGGCTTGCAATCTCCCCTCGAAAACCAGACATACCATGTTTTCGTTGGCACCGGGTTGCAGGAGGATTTCGCGTCTTGCGTAGCGTTCTACTTTGGCATGAGAACACAGCAAATCTAAATGCTCAGCGCATAGAGTACTAAAAAGACTAAACCTTTTTAATAATTCGGGCTTGACTGTAATTTTTTCCAAATTGTTTGAACCACCTAAAGCTGCGCACTCTTAGTTGTATGAGTAATTTAACTCTCAAACCTGATTTCTGGATTTTCTCACCAGATTTGAAGTAAGTAACATTAGATCCTTGTTAGCACGAAAATGTGATTCCAGTCACTTGCGATAATTTGCATGCGCGTTAAGGTTGTGCATGGCTGGTATTGCTCTACTTTATCTTTATTGCTCTTTTATCCTAGCCCTGCAGTATTTCGGGCTTAAAGGTGCTAATTTACTGTTTTTACAATAATTTTTTGATGCCTTTGTTTTGTTTTGATTATGTTTATTAGAGTTCTTTTAATTTTCACATGGTTAATTTCGGCCAGCTATGCGCTGGCTGAAAATCAGGCTAATCCAAGAGCATTTAACGAAGGAGCTGATTTTCAACCGGTTGGGTCTGTGAGCCTAGTCATTGGAAGGGCTTTTTCTAAATCAGTTCACAATGATGAATATACTCGACTGGCTACAGGAGCTCTACTTTATGTGGGAGATTCCCTAAAAACAGAGTCTAGCGGGCACATTCATGTGCAGCTTCGTGATTCAGGGGTTATCAGTATTAGACCCAATAGCGAGCTGCAAATTGAAGTCTTTCAGTTCGATGAAGCTAACCCTCAAGCATCGAGTGTCAAATTTAATCTAATTCATGGCACAGCCAGATCAGTTTCAGGTTCGGCAGCTGAGTCAGCAAAACATCGCTTTCGGTTAAATACTCCAATTGCAGCGATTGGTGTTCGTGGTACTGACTTTGTTGTATCCGCCACTAGTGACTCTTTAATGACCCTAGTTAATCAGGGTGGGGTTGTAGTTGCACCTTTCTCTGACCAGTGCAGTGCACAAGGGTTCGGGCCTTGCAGTTTTAACGCCGTGGAGTTGAATGATCAATCCCCACAGATCATTGAGTTTAATTCAGATATGGTTATGCCCCAGCTGGTGCCCTTGGTTGCTCTGAGTCCAGAAAACCAGGTATTTGAGGCCTTCTCAGAAAATGCTGAATTCATTTCACAAGCTATCCAGGAGCCTCTTTCTTCTGAAGCAGCTTCTATAGAAGATAGGCCCGCCCCGATAGAAGGTGACGCAGTGGCCACTAAGCAGGTGGTTACTGAAACCGTAAGCTCTCTTGATCTGGAGGAAGAAGCCAAAGAACAAGCGCCTTACAACACAGGGTTTACACCGCTGATACAACAGACTGCTTCCGATTTACGAAATAGGCAATTGGTTTGGGGCCGCTTTGCCTCAGGGAAAGGTCATTTAGAGCGACTAACATTGCCTTTTTCTGATGCTGCAGAGGGAAGAAATATCAGTATCGGAGGCAATTTTGAATATTTTCTATTTCGCCCCGAAGAGGGTGAGGTTCAACTTAAGCGTGGCTTGGGGTTGACGGGGTTCTCGTTGACTAGTGCGCAAGCCTATTTCAAGAAAGATGAAGTTGTTTCACCTGTTGCCGTCACAGATGGCCGCCTTTTGATTGATTTCAGTGGGAATTCATTCAAGACCTCGCTAGATCTGTACCATCTTCAACTGGGCGATGCGCAATTTTCGGTGTCTGGAGGACTCTATTCAGGAGGATATTTCCACTCCAGAACTGATAGTTCGCGAGTTATTGGTGCAACCACACTGGATGGCAAGGAATCTGGCTACTTTTTCGACTTCCTTAACTGGGGTGGGTTGGTCCAAGGCATAACTTTGTGGGATGCGTTGTAAGGATCATAGGGTGAAAACTTTTAACTTCACAAAATTCATACAGACTCTCCTTGAAAAGAATGTCTTGGCTGCAAACCTTAGCTTAGTATTTTTCTCATCACTTATTCTGCTGCTAATTAGCCAAGGCCTTGGCTCCTTTCTATCTTCCATTGATGAGGGAGTGGGAAGTCTAACCTGGACGCTATCCCCGGACATCAGTTCGGAAGAACGGCTTACGATAGTAGCTATCGATGAAAAGAGTCTAAATGCTATTGGGCCCTGGCCTTGGTCGAGGGACCAAATGGCGCAACTGGCTTCAAGTATTGACGCCGCCGGTGCGCAATTACAAATTCACGATGTCGTCTACCCTGCAGGTTTCGGATTTGAAGATGAATCTTTAGCTGACGCGCTGGCTGAAAGAGGCCTGATTGCTCAGTTACCATTAGTTGGGGATGACGCGGAACAAATTCAGAGTGGTCTTTTAACTCATCCTTTAACTGGTGTCTCTTGTGCAGAGACACAGCAATTGCCTGTCACACAGAGTTTTCTTGGTGCAAGCGAAGTATTGGCTGGTGTTCCTAAGGGTCACATTGCCCCGAAAATCGATGCAGATGGTTCAATAAGAAAAATTCCTTCGGCAGTCTGTGTTGATGGCTCAGCATACCCCGCATTGGCCTTGTCTCCTTTTTTGCAAATTGCAGGAGGAAATTCTGACTGGCCAGTGTCCATCAGGGAAGAGAATGGGATGTTTGGGCCAGAGAAAATAATGGCTATTAACTCATACCCTGGATTGGAAATTCCACTGGATAAAGATGGAAACATGAGAATTTCTTTTGCTCGATCGCCCCTAGCGTTTAGGGCAGTTTCTGCAGTGGACGTTATCGAGGGGAATATAGATCAAGCGATGTTTGATAACGTCTGGGTATTAGTCGGTGCGACGGCTTTTGGGTTGGACGACATAGTACCGACGCCATTTAGTGGCTCCACCCCAGGTGTAGAGCTTCAAGCCAGAATGATTGGCAGTATTTTAGACGATAAGGTTCCTTTTAGGCCGACGGGAAGTTGGTTTTTCTTAACCTGCTTCATGGCTTTAATGACCTTGATCATGCTCTTTGTAGCAAACAAAAGGGGCAGGATTGCATTGATAGGCCTGCCTGTTTTGGCCTTACTTTCGCCGATTTCAGCTTTGGGTTTGCATGGATTTTTTCTAACCGGCTATGCTGTTTGGCTTGGTTGGATAATTCCTGGGCTATTTGGTCTTTTGTCTAGTATGGCCCTGCTGTTGGGCGAACATGCAAGAGTGCGATTTGAACGCAGCAGGGTGATGTTGAATTTGGCAAGTTATCTCCCTAGTGGCGAGGCTCAGCGCGCGGCATTGGAGCTACCTACTTCAACAATTCAGGCAGAGCGTTGTGATGTTACCTTGCTGTATGCCGACTTGCGCAATTTTTCGGCGCTTGGTGAGAGAAGGCCTCCAGAGGAATCAGCCGCGGTGTTGCATTACTTTTTCACTAAAGTAAATGAGATTGCAGAACAAAATGGTGGACGTGTTCATGAGTACAAAGGCGATGGTGTTTTGGTTATGTGGCAAGGTGATGGATCGTCGCCTGCCAAAAGTGCTCTGGCAACAGCTCTAGAGATCGACAATGAAGTGAATTCAAATCTCTCCCAAGAGTTAAGTTTCGACGGGCTACAGCCTCTCGCCGTAGGGGTAGGCATAGAACAAGGGCCCGTCTTAATGGGTTCGATAGGTCCTGCAAAGCGCAGAGCGCAGGCACTTTGTGGAGACACAGTCAGTATCGCGCTTCGTATTCAAGAAATGACTGCGGACCTTGCTTCTCCTATACTGATAGGGGAGGTAGCAGCAAGGTTTCTATCAGACGCGGAACTTCAGTCTCTGGGGCACTATATGCTTCCAGGACTTATGTCCAGCCACGCGCTGTTTACACCGTCAGTGGTTGCGACTAGCGACATTAAAAGTAGTCTAAGGCTTCTTAAAGGTGGGGTTGCTTGAATCCCATCTTAACTCGTCCCGCGATGGTTTTATTTTTGGCAATTCTTTGCTGCATTTCTCATAAACAAAGCGTTTAATAAAGAAAGCTCATACAATATTCTTTCCAGTTTTATCCGCGAGGTTGATTTCATTTAGTGCGCAAGGAAAAAGCGCTCGCGCTCGCAGTATTGTTACTACTTCCTTTTAAATACTCAGTGGCCTCTGTGTGTCCTGATTTGAGTCCGTATTATGAAGAAGGCGAGGATGTTAATTCTTTAGAATCGGAATTGTCTGCACTCATTGATCAGTGTTCGGACAGTGCTGAGTTTTTTGCTTTATTAGGTGCAATGCAGCTGCAAATTGGTGACTTATTGCGCGCAAATGAGTCACTTGAGCTTGCTTTATTACTTGATCCCCAAAATGGGTCAGCACTCTTTGACTACGCTGGGCTACTTAACCAGCAAGGTCAAACAATCAATGCGATTGAATTGGGGGAGCAATTGCTGACCAGGGAAGACCTACCGCTGGCATTAGAGGAATTAATCCTGGAACGACTTGGCACTTGGCGGCGGTCGACTACTGACAATCAGCTGGGGCTAGCGATATCGCTAGGCTATGACAACAATCTCAATAGTGCCCCGTCAAACGATAGTCTTGCTTTAACGCTTTCTGGCAGGTCGGTTGTGCTTGACGTTGCGCCGGAGTATCAGGCCACAAGCGGGGGCTATTCCAGGCTTCAAATGAATGGTTTAAGGAGGACCTCCACAGCTAACCTCGTTTCCGCAATGTACGGAGGCATTTCCGGCAAATTTAGTGATTTATCTCAGAATCAGCTTTTGCAGGCTTCGACCCGGTTTTCGTTTGCTGAGGCAGGCGACTTGTCGCGCTGGAACATCGAGCTAGGATTGGACTATTTAAATTATGGAGGAAACTCTATTTTTGGCAGTCCGACCTTGAGAGGTAGTTATGTGATCGGCCGTTCACGGGGCTGCGGATTTATGCCCACTGCGGCGCTCCAATATCAGCATTTTTATGCACCCAGATTACTTTCCGGTTTTGAGGGCAGCCTCGGTATGGCAACTGTTTGTGAGATTCCTGGAGGCTCTGGAAATGATCGATTTGGTATAGAGGTAGGCGTTATCCATAACCAGGCAAGATATGAAGATCGTTTGGGTCAGGACCGCGACGGGTGGCGCATTAACATGATTTGGCAACAAAACCTTGGTAGAGGGACTGCGTCGTTTCAATACACCCACTCTGAGCTAGAAGACGAGACCGGGTACAGCCCGCTCTTCGACAATGGTGTGAGACGCACTGAATCTCTTAACTCTTTGAATTTGCGCTATATTTATCCTTTAGATTCCTTTATCGCTAACGCAAACATCGTGGCCTGGGTATCCTACTATGACCAACGCAGTTCTGTTGCGCTCTTTCGAACTCGGGGCACAGTGGCTGAAATTACCTTAAATTGGCGCTTCTGAGCCTTTTTAAGCCTAAAACCCACAAAATACATATAAATATCAATTCTTTAATTAAAATTAGTCAACTAAATTGTTACAAATTTAGCGTGAACTATTAAGAATCCCTTTTTTTTGACGATACTAGCGTGCGTTAGACGAATGTTTTAGGTATTCTTACGCTACTAACTACACGAGGTGTGGAAGTTACTACCCAAGTGCGATTGTAGAGGGCTTGCATAAGCAATTGGGGCAGATTTTAAGAATTCAATTGTTCTCTGAAATGTGTGATTTGAGTCACACAACGGAAGAGAGCGATTGTTGTATGCTTTTTGAAAGGATGGAGTAGTTGTGCATTTTGAACCGGTTCACGCTTAGCTACTTGATATAAAGAATTATTCGAATAATTAAAAATTAGACAAATTTGGTTGACCCTAAGGAGTTAAAATGGCCATAACAGCAGCAATTAGGCAAGACATCATGGAGCTTGCCGTACTCACGAACAATGCGGCACCGGGAACCACCCTGCTCGCAGAGCTCGTGACAATGTCCAATTCGGGCAAGAGTCTTTTGGAAATAACGGAGCATTTGGTTGCGAGATCGTCATTCACGGCGACTTATCCCACGCACCAAACTGCTGCAGAGTTCGGTACTGAGTGGATTGGAAACATCTTGCCTGAGGCAAGTGCTGCCCTCAAAACTGAGTGTGTCGCCATTGTTGAGGCGCACATAAATGGTGGCGGATCA
>MDTE01164357.1_pt1 | contig 13030 bp, 13 predicted proteins | sample 811231 | NCBI WGS metagenome assembly MDTE01 (sample SAMN05326651, study PRJNA326480) | marine metagenome | isolation source: seawater | place: Indian Ocean: Red Sea | collected 2010
ACTATATCAAATTTACCTCTAAGAACTGGTTCGGGTATTACAAATTGGAAATTTGGAATAGAATATAATGATCTAAAGGCTAAATTTTTTCTTTTTTCAGAAACAAATGAGCTCGTAGAACGGTCAGACATTCTCATGTAGCTTCCATCAAAAGGTATTGAAATAAAATACTCTCCAGATTTAAATTCAATGTTTATTGCGCCATCAATAGGGTTGTTTAGTGTAAAAAGAATATTATGAATATTAGAAACTTCACCTTCTTTTACATAATGATCATGTCTATTTCCGTCGCCAGCCTCAACTATTTTAATGTATCTTTCGCCCTCAGGGTCTAAAACTAAACCTTGAGTAACATTATTTTTAAAGTCTGTATATTTAATTTGAAAATCTTGTCCTTTAAAATCGTCATAAATATTTAATTTATTATTTACCTCTTCAGCAAATAAAACTTCTTTTTCGATTTTCTTTCTTATAGTCTGTCCTTGATGTTCACCATCAACAAATACAGTTAAATAAGTTTTTTCAGACAAAAAATTATTTGTTGTTTCTCCCTCCCTTATTGGCATAACTCCTTCATATCCAATATATCTGGTGATAAATGCACCTACTAAAATTAAAATTAATGATATGTGAATTAAAAGTATTGACCATTTTTCTTTTCTTAAGAGTTTGTATTTAAATATATTAGTAACAAAACTTACAGTAAATAAAACCATAATTAATTCAAACCACCATGCATTATAAATTAATATTTTTGCCACAGTAGTTGAGTACCAACTTTCAACAAAAGTACCTAAAGCCATAGCAGTTGGAAATATTATAAATAATAAAACTAGCAACTTTGAGGAAGAAAAATACTTAAGTACTTTACTTTTCATTAGCATTTTTTTTGCAAATATAAATCACGATTCTCAATTTTTTAAGTAAATTTTAAATATTTGTAAAAATTAACTTTACTTTAAATATTTAATAAATTTATCAAAAAATAGAATCATTATATGTTGGAAATTATTTTAATAGGTTCAGGAAACTTAGCTTGCTATTTTTTAGATAAATTGTATTCAAACGAAAAATTAAAATTAAAAGGTTTGTACACAAGAAAAAAATCTTTTGATTGCCCAAAAAATTTAAAATTATATAAATCAATAAATGAAATAGAAAAAGCAGATTTATATATAATTGCTGTTTCAGACAAATCAATTATTGAAATCTCCAAATCTTTAAAAGTCAGTTCTGGATGCGTTGTTCACACGTCTGGTTCAATTGAAATGAATGTATTAAATAAATTTAAATATCATGGGGTAATTTATCCAGTTCAAACGATTTCAAAAAAAAATAAATTAAATATTGATAGTTTTCCTTTTTTAATTGAAAGTAATAATTCTTCATCAAGAAAAATCATAGAGGACATACTAAAAATCTCTAAGGCTAATTATCATTATTTTAGTTCTGAGAAAAGACTAATAACTCACTTAGGGGCAGTTATATCAAATAACTTTGTAAATCACTTAAATTATTTTTCAAAAAAAATATTAGAAGAACATAATATTGATTTTAATATCTTAAAACCATTAATTAAAGAAACAACATATAAAATAAACAAATATAATCCTATTGATGTTCAAACTGGCCCAGCAATCAGAAATGATATATCAACAATTAAAAAGCATCAAAAATTATTGTCAAATAGCAACTTTATAGAAACTTATAATATTATTAGTAACTCTATTTTAAAACTTTACAGTGATGAAAAATTATAAACAAAATCTCAATCAAATTCGTGCTTTTATTTTTGACTTCGATGGTGTATTCACTAATGGTAAAATTATATTGACTTCCAAAGGAGATGTTTATAGAGAAATTAATGTTAAAGACGGTTTTTCAATTCAGTTTGCATTAAAAAAAGGATATAAAATTGCTGTAATTACAGCTGGAACGAGCAATGAAATAAAAAAAAAATTAATTAATCTAGGAATAACTAATGTTTATTTAGGTGCAAATGAAAAAGGTGAATTTTTTAAAGATTTTGTTAAAAAAGAAAAATTAAAAAAAAATGAAATTTTATTTGTCGGTGACGATATTCCCGATATTGAATTGATGGAAAGAGTTGGCGTCTCTGTATGCCCTAATGATGCTGCTATTGATGTTAAAAAAGTTGCTGATTATATATCATACAAAAAAGGTGGTGATGGATGTATTAGAGAAATTATTGAACAAGTGCTAAGAGTTCAAAATAAATGGATATAAATTTCAAAAAATCTAAATATAAAATAATTTTGGGTTCTGCTTCTCCAAGAAGAAGAATGTATTTTAACCTTTTAAAAATACCATACAAAACTATGATTCCAGACGTTGATGAGATTTATCCAACTGAATTAAAAGAATCAGAAATTTCTAATTACCTGGCAAAAATTAAATCTGAAAACTTAAAATCAAAATTAAAAAAAAATGAAATACTAGTGACTGCTGATACTATTGTCTGGTTCAATAATAAACATATTGGAAAACCAAAAAATAATAATGAAGCTATTAAAATATTAACAGAATTATCTGGTAAATTTCATACAGTTGTAACATCTGTTTTAATTTGTGATTTAAAAAACGAACTCATTTTTGACGAAAAAAGTTATGTAAAGTTCAAAAAACTTTCTGCCGATGAAATAAATTATTATGTAAAAAATTTTAAAGTTATGGACAAAGCTGGTGCATATGGAATTCAGGACTGGATAGGAATTATAGCCACTGAAAAAATTGAAGGAAATTATACAAATATTGTTGGATTTCCTGTTTCAAAATTTTTGATAAATTTTAATAAATTTATGAAACTCTTAGATCAATGAAATTCAAAAAATACAAAATTTATTATTTACTAATGTTGATAAATTTGTTTTATTACATCTTGTTCTATATAATCATGAAAGCCTATAATTAATGAATTATATTGATTGGTTAGTACTACTTATTACTATTTCTTTTATTGTCATTTATGGTGGTTGGAAAACAAGAAAGAGCAAAAATTTAAAGGAATTTTTAAAAGGTAACAATAGATCTAATTGGTACACGATTGGACTATCGGTAATGGCAACTCAAGCCAGCGCAATTACTTTTTTATCTACTCCAGGTCAAGCTTTTAACGATGGAATGGGTTTTATTCAGTTTTACTTTGGTTTACCAATAGCTATGATAATAATATGCATATTTTTTATTCCAATTTACAAGAAATTTAAAATTTACACAGCTTATGAATATCTCGAGCAAAGATTTGACAGAAAAACAAGAATTTTAACATCACTATTATTCTTAATTCAAAGAGGATTGGCTGCTGGTATAACTATTTATGCTCCATCTATAATTTTGAGTGTTATGTTTGGATGGAACTTGAAAATTTTAGTTATAATAATAGGTATTATGGTTGTTTTTTACACTGTAATTGGGGGAACTAAAGCCTTAAACGTAACTCAAAAACAACAAATGCTCATTATATTTACTGGTTTAATATTCACTTTTATTTATCTTCTAAATTCAATTTCTGATAATATATCAATAACTAAAGCCATTAAAATTGCAAGTTTAAATGATAAAATTAATTTATTAGACTTTAGTTTTAATTTAGAAAGCAGATATACTTTTTGGAGTGGTATAACAGGTGGTCTATTTCTTGCTTTATCATATTTTGGTACTGATCAAAGTCAAGTTCAAAGATATATAACTGGAAAATCTGTTAAAGAAAGTCAATTAGGTTTAATTATGAATGGATTATTAAAAATACCACTCCAATTTGTAATTCTTCTGCTTGGTGTCATGGTTTTTATATTTTACCAATCTCAAATAAGTCCAATTCATTTTAATCCTGTAGCTAAGCAAGAAATTATAAAATCTGAAAATGACAATTTATTCAAAGATTTAAAAGAAAAAAACCATTTGATTCAAAAAAAAATAATTGATGTTATTAAAAAAAATGATTTTGAATCTTCAATTACTTTACAAAACGATTATAAAAAACTTTTGGAACAAGAAAAGAATACTAGAATTTTAATTAAGGAAAAATTGAAAAAGAAATACCCTGAAATTGAAAATAATGACAAAGATTACGTGTTTATAAATTATGTTATTGATTATTTACCAACTGGTTTGGTTGGTCTTTTATTAGCAGTAATTTTTTCTGCAGCTATGAGTTCAACTGCATCTGAATTGAATGCTCTTGCCTCTACAACATTAATAGACTTATACAAGACTAGTAATGAAAATAAATCAGAAAAACACTATTTAAAAATGTCAAAATTATTTGTAATAGTTTGGGGCACAATCGCTGTAATATTTGCTTTAACTGGAAATTTATTTGAAAATTTAATCCAATTAGTTAATATCATCGGCTCATTGTTTTATGGTACAATTTTAGGAATATTTTTAACTGGATTTTTTTTGAAAAAAATAAATTCACAATCAGTTTTTTATGCTGCTATTGTAAGTGAAATAATTGTAATTACTATTTATTTTATTGATGTATTTGGTTTTTTATGGCTTAATGTAATTGGAACTCTATTAACAATTTTATTTGCATGGATTAATAAACTCATAATTTTCAGAAAAAATTAAAAGTTGTTAATAATTTTTTTTTTTGAATTAAATTTTGTTTAATTTTTTTATATATTTGTTAAACAGAATTCATAGCAATGTATAAATTAGAACGTATTCAAAAATTACCTATATCAATATCTACAGCATGGGATTTTTTCTCTAATCCTATTAATTTAAGTAAAATTACTCCTCCATACATGAACTTCAAGATTATTGATGGATCTGATGGTGGAATATATCCTGGTAAAATAATTTCATACACTGTAACACCCATATTTAATTTTAAATTGAATTGGGTTACTGAAATAACTCAAGTTGAAAAACTAAAATTTTTCATTGATGAACAAAGATTTGGCCCATACAAATTTTGGCACCATAAGCATTTTTTAAAGAATATTAATGGTGGAGTAGAGATGACCGATATTGTTCATTATAAATTGCCTTTAGGTTTATTGGGGAATATTGCACACAAAGTGTTTGTAAAAAGAAAATTAAATGAAATATTCGGGTATAGATTTTCTATACTCAAAAATATTTTTGGAGAAATGAAATAGTATGGGAAATATTTTAATTGTTGGTGGTTCAAGGGGAATAGGTTATTCAATTGTAAAATTGTTAAGTGATAAACACAATGTATTTGTTGCCTCTAGAACAAGTGAAAATTTATCAAACTTAAACTGTAAGTATATTGATTTTGATGCTCTTTCTGATGAAAATATTAATCCTCAATTACCTGAATCAATAGATGGGTTAGTGTATTGTCCTGGTAGTATAAACCTAAAACCTTTTAAAAGCTTAAAAGCTGAAGATTTTTTAAATGACTTCAATATTAATGTGATTGGTGCTATAAAAGTCATACAATCAGTAATTGATAAATTAAGAATTAGCGAATCAGCTTCCGTTGTTTTGTTTAGTACAGTAGCTGTTAAAATCGGAATGCCATTTCATTCATCAGTTTCATCAGCTAAAGCAGCTCTAGAAGGTTTAACAAAATCTTTAGCTGCCGAATATGCACCTAAAGTGAGATTTAATTGTATTTCTTTATCATTAGTTAAAACAGAACTGGCTGATAAATTTTTAAATACAGATTTAAAAATTGAAAAAGCTGAACAAAGACACCCCTTAAATTCAGTTGGAAACGCAGATGATATTGCTTTTCTAGTTGATTATTTATTGAGTAAAAAAAGTAAATGGATGTCTGGACAAATTATTGGTTTGGACGGTGGATTAAGTAACCTTAAAACGAATTAATGAAAGAAGATTTAACAGTTTTTTGGTTCAGGAGGGATTTAAGAATTGATGATAACCACGGTTTATTTAAAGCTTTATCAGAAAAAAATAAAGTCCTTCCAATTTTTATTTTTGACACTAATATTCTCGAAAAACTTGAAAAAGAAGATAAAAGATTAACTATAATCTTTACGGCCTTAGATAGAATTAATGATGCTATGAAGAGGAACAGATGTAACGTTGGTATGTATCTGGGAAAACCTAAGGCCGTTTTTTTAAGTCTGATAAATAAATACAACATTACTAAAGTTATTACAAACAAAGACTACGAACCGTACGCAATTGAAAGAGACAATAATATTAAAGATCTTTTAAACTCTAAAGGAATAATTTTTGAATCATATAAAGATCAAGTCATTTTTGAAGAAAAGGAAATTGTTAAGGACAATGGAGATCCATATAGGGTTTATACACCATATTCAAATAAATGGCTTCAAAAATTTAAGTTAACCCCTCAAAAATCTTTTCCCTCGCAAGAAAAGATTTTTAATTTTTATAAAACATCTCAACCTCTTTTAAATGAAAAGGAAATTGGATTTAATAAACATGATTTAGATTTTACATTTGATGTTTCAGAAAATATTATCAATAAATATAACTCTACTAGAAATTTTCCTTCTTTGAATTCAACATCAAGAGTAGGTTTACATTTAAGATTTGGTACAGTAAGTATCCGAAGTTTAGTTTATCACTCAGCAAAATTTAAAGACATCACTTTTTTAAAAGAACTTATTTGGAGAGAATTCTTTATGCAAATCTTGTGGCACTATCCTTCCACTGTAAAGAAAAGTTTCAAAGAAGAATATGATAATATTGATTGGATAAACAATGAGTTAGAATTCGAAAAATGGTGTAATGGTGAAACTGGTTTTCCTCTTATAGACGCAGGTATGAAACAATTAAATGAAACTGGTTTTATGCATAATAGATGTAGAATGGCTACTGGAAGCTTTTTGTGTAAACATTTACTAATTGATTGGAGATGGGGAGAAAAATATTTTGCAAAAAAATTACTAGATTATGAGCAATCAAGTAATATTGGAAATTGGCAATGGGTATCAGGGTGTGGAGTCGACGCAGCTCCATATTTTAGAATTTTTAATCCGACCGAACAACAAAAAAAATTTGATAAAAATTTCAATTACATAAGAAAGTGGGTAAAGAATTACGATTCAAAAAAATATCCTAGTCAAATCATTGATCATAAATTCGCAAGAGAAAGATGTTTAAATACTTATAAGTATGCACTTGGTAGATAATTTTTTTAAATGAGTGCTTTAATTTGGTTTAGAAATGATTTAAGAGTTATAGACAACGAGAGTGTTTACAATTCTACTAAAAATCACAATTCAATAATTGCCTACTACAACTTTAATCCTAAGAAATTTGAAGAAACAAAATGGGGTTTTAAAAAAACTGAAAGATTTAGAGCACAATTTTTAATTGAATCTGTTTCTCAGCTCAGAAATGACCTTCTAAAATTAAATATATCTTTAATTGTAGATCATGACTCTAATTATTCTTTGCTTAACGAATTGATAAAAAATAGAAAAATAAAAGATGTTTATCTTCAAAAAGAATGGACTCAAGAGGAAATATTAGAAGAGAAGTTTATTGGAAGTGTAAATAAAATTAAGTTTCATTATAATTACGGGCAATTTTTATTCAATCCAAATGACTTAAATCATAACATCAATCAAACTCCTGAAATTTTTTCAAATTTTAGAAAAAATTGTGAAAAAAATATTAATGTAAGACCTATTTTGCCTAAGCCTGCTATTCTTGACAAAAATAATTTATTTACTAAAAATTATATAATTCCAGACTTAAAAAAATTAGGTCTAAAAAAAATTGATCATGATGATAGAAGCGCCTTTATTTTTTTAGGAGGAACAAAAGAGGGTGAAAAAAGAATCGATGATTATTTTTGGAAAACAAATCACTTGTCAAACTATAAATTAACCAGAAATGGGCTTGTGGGAAAATATTACAGCTCTAGACTTTCAACATGGCTTTCAAATGGATCTTTATCTTCTAAAATGATTTATTGGAAAGTTAGAGAATATGAAAAAGAGATAAAAAAAAATCAATCTACTTATTGGTTAATCTTTGAGTTAATCTGGAGAGACTTTTTTAAATATATTTCTATTAAACACGGAAATAAAATATTTCATACTCAGGGAATTCTTAATAAAGAATACAAATGGAATCAAAATATGAAATTAATTCAAGCGTGGTGTAATGGAAAAACAAAACACCAATTTATTAATTCAAATATGAACGAATTAAACAAATCTGGCTGGATGAGTAACAGAGGAAGACAAAATGTAGCAAGCTATTTTGCAAAAGATTTAAAAATCAATTGGATTATTGGTGCTGCCTATTTTGAATCTATGCTTATTGATTATGATGTTCACAGTAATTATGGCAATTGGATGTATGTTTCAGGTGTTGGTAATGACCCAAGAGATAGAAAATTTGATATTAATTGGCAAGCAGAGAGATACGATCCTCAAAAAAAATATCAAAAATTGTGGTCAAATTAAATTTATGAAAAAAGAAAAGATTCATTTAGTTTGGTTTAAAAAAGATCTAAGAATTTTTGATAATGAAGCAATATTTAAGGCTGCTAAATCAAATAGAAGAATTTTATTCTTTTACATATTTGAAGATAAGATTATAAACGACCCCCATTATAGTGAAATGCACAACAGTTTTATAAAGCAGTCAATTAAATGTATTAATAAAAGACTCAAAAAATTTAATAGTATAATTTTAACTACTAACGGAGACATATTATCAAGATTTACTAAAATTAACAAATCATTTAACATTGAAGCTATTCACTGCCACTATGAAGTTGGTTTAAAATCAACAAGAGATTTATTAATGTCAGTTAAAAATTGGTGTATTAATGAAAATATTTTGTTTAATGAATATCTACAACACGGGATTATAAGAAATGCTTCAACAAGATCTAATTGGAGAAATAACTGGTATAAAGTAGTTAAAAATAAAATATTTGAAAACGATTTATCGCTGTTAAAATTTATTACAATTAAAGAAATAAAAGAATTTAATTTTGCCATTTCGAATAAAGAATTAAAAACTGAAATTAAAAACGATGTTCAAGCAGGTGGAGAAATAGAAGGCTATAAATATTTAAAAACATTCTTTGCTAAAAGATATACCAGCTATCAAATAAATATCTCAAAACCCTTTAATTCTAGATATAGTTGCAGCAGGATTTCACCATATTTAACTTATGGAAACTTGACATCTAAAATTGTTTTTCAAACATTGAATGAAACTAAAAAATTAAAAAAAAATAAATTTCCGTTAAACAGTTTTGGGTCAAGATTATTTTGGCAATCGCATTTCATTCAAAAATTTGAAAGTGAACCATCAATTGAATTTGATAATATCAATAAAGGTTTTAATGTTTTAAATAAAAAAATAAATCTAAGTTATATTCAAAAATGGGAAAGCGGTCAAACTGGATACCCCCTAGTTGACGCATCTATAAGATGTTTAAAGCAGACTGGCTATATTAATTTTAGAATGAGAGCTTTAATAGTATCTTTTTTCACACACCACCTATGGCAACCATGGCAAGCTTGCAGTAAATTTTTAGCAAAACATTTTTTAGATTTTGAACCAGGTATTCATTTCTCTCAATTACAGATGCAAGCAGGTGTAACAGGAATTAATACTATTAGAATTTATAATCCAGTAAAGAATAGTGTAGAACACGACGAAGATGGAATTTTTATCAAAAATTGGGTTCCTGAATTAAAAAATTTACCAAAAAAACTTATTCACGAGCCATGGTTACTAACTGAAATAGAATCTGAAATATACAAATTTAAAATTGGTGTAAATTATCCAAAGCGCATAGTTGATATCGTTAAAACAAGAAAATTTGCTCAAACTAAAATTTGGGATATTAAAAAAAGTGCTCTTGTAAAGAAAATTAATAGGGAAATTTTAGCTAAACACACTCTCAATAATGTAAATTAAATTTATGAGAAAAAATTTTTATTTTAATGAAAAGGAAATTGATAGAATTATATCTATGTCATGGGAAGATAGGACTCCATTTGAATCAATTGAATATCAATTTGGTTTAAATCATAATCAACTTGAAAAGTTTTTAAAAAGTTATCTTAAAAGATCAAGTTATATTTTATGGAAAAAAAGAGTTAGATCAAGATTTACAAAACATCAAAATAAAAGATTAAAAAGTGTCACTAGATTTAAATGTTCAAGGCAAAAGAGTATTTCAAATAATAAAATATCTAAAAGATAATTTTAAACTCTTTTAATTTTGGCACCAATCATTTGAAGCCTCTTTACTATATTTTGATATCCCCTATCAATTTGTTGGACATTATTGATATAACTTTTCCCTTTGGCTGACAAAGCAGCTATAAGAAGTGAAATCCCAGCTCTGATATCTGGTGAAACCAATGTTGACGCTTTCAATTTTGATTTAAAATTAAGACCAATAACTGTTGCTCTATGAGGATCACAAAGTATAATTTTAGCACCCATATCTATAAGTTTATCTACAAAAAAGAGTCTACTTTCAAACATTTTTTGATGAATCAATAAACTTCCTTCAGCTTGAGTTGCCACAACTAAAATAATACTCAAAATATCAGGAGTTAAGCCAGGCCAAGGCCCATCTGAAATAGTCAAAATAGATCCATCAATATTATCAGATATCTTATATCCATTTTCATGAGCAGGAATTAAAAGATCATTCCCTCTTTTTTCAGTATTTATTCCCATTTTTTTGTAAACATTAATTATCTGATTTAAACTTTCAAAATCAACATTTTTTATAACTAGTTTACTTTTTGTCATTGCTGCTAATCCAATCCAGCTGCCAATTTCAACAAAATCTGGAGAAATTGTATGTTCAGTACCCTTTAATTTTTTTACACCTTGAATTATCAATAAGTTAGATTTAATTCCTTTAATATCTGCTCCCATTGAATTAAGCATTAAACATAATTTTTGTATATAAGGTTCACATGCAGCATTATAAATTGTTGTTTTTCCTGAAGCTAGTACAGATGCCATTACTAAATTTGCTGTTCCAGTAACTGATGGCTCATTTAAAATTATTTTTTTTCCTTTTAGATTTGACGCTTCAATAAAATAAAAGCTTTTTTTATTATCATACTTTATTACTCCACCCAACTCACTTAAACTATCAAAATGGGTATCTAAACTTCTTCTACCAATCTTATCGCCACCTGGTTTTGGAATAATAGCAGATCCGAATCTAGAAAGAATAGGACCTATCATCATAATAGAACCCCTAATTTTTTTTGATTCTTTAATATAATCATTAGACATTAAAAAATCTAAATTGATTTTATCAGCCTTAAATGAATAACATCCATCTGATTTTTTAACAATCTTTACTCCTAAATTTTTAAGTAGATTTATTAGAACATTTACATCAATAATATCAGGAATATTTTTAATAGTAATTAGTTCATCTGTAAGTAAAACTGCACAAAGAATTTGAAGACACTCATTTTTAGCTCCCTGAGGTATTATTTGACCCTCGAGTTTTTCTCCACCTGAAATTTCAAAAGTGTTCATTGCAAAAACTATAATCTTTTTCGATTTCTATTATTTTTTCTTTGTTTATTATTATTTCTTGGACCGTTACCATTTCTTGATTTAACTTTTAGTAAAAAAGAAGTTTCAGTTAGCGGAAGAAGTTCGCTTTTTACTTTCAGTTCGTCATTTGATAACTCCTTAAGATGATCGAGAATTAATTTATCTTCAACAGTGTCTTTATTCCAATTTAAAAAACATTTTTTCATGTGATTTGCTATGTTATAAACTAAAGCATCTTTTAGATCATTGTCTTCCCACTTTTTAGCAGCATCAATCATGTTTTTTATATTGTTTCCATAAAATCTGTACTTGGGATAGTTTTGAGGGTAGTGTAAAGTTTCAGGTCTTTCCTCAAGAATTTTTTTATCAGGTTTTTCAAAAGGGCAATCAACATCTAATTTGAAATTTGACATTATAAAAAGTTGATCCCATAATTTATGTTGAAAATCAGAAACGTCGCGTAGATGAGGGTTTAAATTACCCATAACACCTATTATTGCACGAGCGGACTTATTTCTTTCTTCTTTATCTTTAATTTCACAGGTTTGATTTATCATCTCGTGAATGTGTCTTCCATACTCTGGGATAATAAGTTGCTTTCTTGATGTATTATACCTTAGTGATTCTTCCATTTTGTGAGGGGATTTAATTCTAACTAATTTTACCGCAATATATTATAAATTATATAAAATTAAAACTTATAAGGAAATAACATCTTTAAAGCTCGAGGTTTTTGCGTAAATATCTACAACAGACTTTGCAGAATCAATTTCAACTTTAACAGTTAAACTTTGATAATTATTGTTACTTGATTTTCTAATAGTGAATTTTGGTGAAAGGTTTGAAAATAGAGCCTTAATACTAGTTAAACTCTTAGATTTTACTGGTAAAATATACTTAAATAAGTAAATACCTGGCCATGATTGGGAATTTTTGATTTTTTCGTAAAAACTGTCATTAAAATCATTTTTATTGTATGTAACCATTTTAGTATAAATTTATAAATTGTTCGTTTAAAGAGACAATTTAAATGTCAAAATTAAAAAAAATAGTTTTAACAGGTGGTCCTTCGTCTGGTAAAACCTCAATAATTAAAAATTTAAAGAAATTAGGTTTTTTGTGCTTTGATGAGGTTGCTAGAGAGCTTTTCTTTGGGACTAGTGTGTTAAATTCGTTTAAAAAAAATCCGTTGCTTTTTAGCAAAAAAATTATAAATAAGAGAATTGATCATTATTTAATTTCTGAAAATAATACTTCAAACGCAAAGAGAAATTTATGTTTCTTTGATAGAGGTATTCACGATTCAATAGCATACCTAAATTATATGAAAGTTAAAAATGATTATGAAAAAAAATTAAAACGATTTAATTATTCGCTGATTTTTTTACTTGAACTGAATAAAAACTTTTTTGAAAATGATATCAATCGAAGCGAAAGTTTTGATCAGTCTAAATCAATTCATAATGAAATTGAACTAATCTATAAAAAATTTAATTTTGAAATAATAAAAGTTCCATGGATG
>MDTE01015036.1_pt1 | contig 13029 bp, 17 predicted proteins | sample 811231 | NCBI WGS metagenome assembly MDTE01 (sample SAMN05326651, study PRJNA326480) | marine metagenome | isolation source: seawater | place: Indian Ocean: Red Sea | collected 2010
AGAGCGATCCAGGTGTGCGAGTCACGGTGAGTTTCATAGACCACCCGTAGATTCCAGTGCAGATGCAACGAAGGGCCGTCGGCGAAAGCCGGCGGCCCTTCGTTGGCTATCGGTTGACTGAACTCTCGCAAATGGGTTAACTTCTGCCCGATCGTCAACGCCAATCACATCGTGTGGAATCTACTATGTCCGTTCCTGAAAAAGTCGTCGACCGAGACCGATTGATCGAACTCGTTCGGCAGGGCAACACCCCAGAGCAGATAGCCGAGATGTTCAGAGTGGATGGCTCCATCATCCGGGACATGATTCATCGTCTCGAGCAGAACGGGTATTACGACCTGCTCCACCCGCAGAAGTAGGCAGGCTTCTCACAAACGCAGAAAGGGCGCCCATCCCGAGGATGAGCGCCCTTTTTCGTTTCCAGTCTTTCGATCCGACGGATCTAGACCTCGACGCCTTCGATACCTTCGATGTGACCTTCCTGGATGTCGATCTCGTCACTTCGCCTGATCCTTTCGACCTGGCCGTCCCGAAGATCGACGACACGATCGCTGGCGCCGAGCATCTTGTGATCGTGAGTGTTCGACACGATCGTCACACCCGACTCTTCACGCAGTCGCATACAGATCTCGATGATATCCTGACCGGTCTTCAGATCTAGGTTCCCCGTCGGCTCGTCAGCCAGGATGAGAGCCGGATCGTTCGCCATCGCCCTCGCGATCGCGACGCGCTGCTGCTGACCGCCCGAGAGCTCGTAGGGTTTGTGATGCAGGCGATCCTGCAGCCCGACCATCTCCAACTTGGCCGCAGCCTTGTCCTCGTATTCCTTCCGCCCCATGCCGGCGAACACCATCGGCAGGGACACATTCTCGAGCGCCGTCATCACAGGAATCAGGTTGAAGGACTGGAAGATGTACCCGACGCTGTGGCATCGCAGGTAGGCAACCTGCTCCTGGCTGAGTGAGCCCATGTCGTGGCCGTTCACCAGGACGTGCCCTTTGGACGGGCTGTCCAGGGCCCCGATCATATTAAACAGGGTCGTCTTCCCACTGCCCGACGGCCCCATGATCGACAGATACTCGCCACGGATCACGTCCAGCGTGACCCCTCTGAGCGCGTGGACCTCTTCATCCCCCATCCGATAAGTCTTCCAGACTTCCCGGATCTCGATAATGTGTTTCTCTGAACGCGCCGCTTCAGCCATGGACCGCTCCTGTGAGAACCTCGTATAACTTGCCAAAAGCCTCAAAAAGTGCAACTTATGTTATTGAAATGAATTCAGGGTGTCAAGTCAGATTTCCCTCAGAAAATCAAGGTTTTATGCACCTGATCAGTGCCACGAGCGAAGAGAAAGGAACAGGATGAAACTCGCTGTCTGTAACGAGTTCTTCGAAGGCTGGAAAATCGAAAAAGTATTCAACTACGCGGCGGAGATCGGATGCGACGGCGTCGAGATCGCCCCGTTCACACTCGCAGAGAGCGTCACCCGGATCTCCGCGGCGCGACGACGCAACATCCGTAAAGCGGCCGAGAAAGCCGGGGTGGAGATTGTCGGCCTTCACTGGCTGCTCGCCAGCCCCAAAGGGCTCTACCTGACACACCCGGATGCCTCGATCCGAAAGAAGACACAGGACTACATCAAGGCATTGATCAACTTTTGCGGCGACCTGGGGGGCACCGTCATGATCCATGGCTCTCCCGCCCAACGGAATATCCAGAGGGGCTGGGACCCCGGGGAATGCTGGAAGTGCGCCGTGGATGTGTTCGCCGGATGCACATCCGAGATGAAGAAGAACGGCGTCACCTACTGCATAGAGGCGTTGACGGGCAAAGAGACGAACATCCTGAACAGCATTGCCGAAGCGAAACGGATGATCGCCGATGTCGGTCACCCGAACTTCCAGACCATGGTCGACACCAAGGCAGCGTCGGCCGAGGACAAGCCGCACGTGGATGTGATCGCCGAGGCAGGCAAGGCCATGCGGCACGTCCACGTCAACGACCCGAACCTGCGGGGACCCGGATTCGGCGAACTGGACTTCGGGTCCATCCTCCGGTCGCTCAAAGACAGAGCCTATGACGGATATGTATCAGTAGAAGTGTTCGACTTCAAACCCGACCCGCAGACGATTGCCTCCCGCAGTATCGGATACCTGAAGGGCATCCTCGAAGGGCTGGAAAGCTAACGTCTCAGGTGAGACATTGGCCAAATCGATCGACAACAGATCCCTGGGAACAAACCTCGAGGGCCCGGATCAGGAACAGCTGGTCCGCGCCTTCCGCGAGATCAGTCGGCCCATCCTGCCAACAACGGATCTGGAGGAACTCCTCGATGTCCTGATCGAGTCCGTGGTGGTATTGTGCACATCCTCCGTGGACTGGGGATCGATTTTGCCGGGATGAACATCCATCGAGCCGTCGACGAAGCCTCAAAGGTCGTCGAAAGCCATCATCTACAGCCTGATGGTCAGTATCGATACGTCGGGCGTCCCTCGCCTGATACGATGGAGGAGTGGCAAGACGTAGTATTGGCCGGACTTACCGGGGAATCCAGGCCGGCTCTCCCACGACTACTGCGAGACGGCCTACAGAGGCTACGGTCTGCGAGTGTAGAGCCTCATCACGATCTCGCATCCCCACGGCGTCCTGACCCTGAGGAGCAGCAGGATACCCTCCGACGGGTTGCCGACGTCCTGTCTGTAGGCATCGCAAGGATAGTCGACCTGGAATCCCTGGATGCGCACTGCATCCCGTACTGCTCGCCCCAACAAGACGCCAAGGGTCTGGAAGAAACTGGCCGTCCACGGGCTAGACCTTTTACATTCCGGGAACGAAGTAACGGGACCACTCTGGAGATGAGCTGTCGCAGTTCCGCGTTCGACAGGCAGGTGGGGCTCCAGACAATCAGGACGAGGATGAAATGGACGCCAAAGAGCGATACTTCTGGGACCTGAACGGCTATCTCGTCGCGAAGGGCGTGATGTCCCCCGCCGAGATCGATGAAGCAAACGAAATCGTTGACCGATACAGCGGACGCATTTAGGTCGGCGGGTCAACTGCGAAGGACTCGAAGGCGTATGCCGGCACCGGTCGTCCTATGCTGCACGGAATCCTCGAATTTCCTGAGCCAGACTGTGATCCGTTCCGCCGGATGCTCGCCCACCCCGCTGTCGTATCCAGGCTACGCGTCATGTGCGAGAAGGGCTTCCGTCTGGACCACGGCCCGATGTTCATCGTCAGCGTCAAAGGCACGGCCGGGCACACGATGCACGGGAACGGCGAACCCCATCGTCCACACGTCGCCTACGGTCACCAGAATCGGATGCCTTACGTCGGTGGCGTCACCGTGGCCTGGCAGCTCCACGATTGCAAGGCAGACATGGGCGGATTCGCCTGCGTCCCGACCAGCCACAAGGCCAACTATCGGATGCCAGATGGTGTTCGTACGGGAGACGCTGACCTGGGCGTCACGATGCAACCCGTCGTGGAAGCTGGCGATGTCATGTTCTTCATGGACAGCGCCCAGGCACACGACGCCTGGCCTTGGAAACTCGACACGGGACGTCGATCGATCCTCTTCAAATACGCGTCCCGAACGAGCTCCCGCAGCGGCCCCAGTAAAGAGGTCGCCCCACCGGAAACCTACTGGGACAGAGACACCGTCGCAGATATGACACCCGAACAGCGCGCCGTCATGTTCGTCCCCTACTCCAACCACCTTGGCGAGGTTCCCCTGCTCGACGTCACCCCCGACGGCAAAGTCACGACGGGTTAGCACAGCAAAACGCCTCCAGGTTTATCCAGGGGGCGTCCCCTCAACACTCAGAACTCAGCACTCAGCACTCGCCGTTGCTCTTACCGGTTCAGTATCCCGATATCCCGCGTCCCTGCATCACAATACCAGATCTCACCGTTCGACCGCACCGTCATCCCGTGCACCTCATCGGGCTCATCGACCCGAAACACATCGTACACCCGCCCATCCTGCTTGGGATCCATCAGCAGCACCGTCCCCGCCGACGTATCCGAAACCCACAGCATCCCGTTCTCCCCCCACCCGATGCCGTGAACGCGCAGCCCACTGGTCGCAAACTGCCCGACCTCTTCCCAAGTGGCCGCATCCATAATGTGGATCTTCTGCGTCGGCGGCCCGGCCACGTAGACCTTACCATCACGGTATTCGATCCCGTGTGAGCCTGTCTGCCTGGCGTCAGCCATCGATTCCCGCCCCGAGATCAGTCCCGCGCCGGGATCAGGGAACCGCTGAAGTGTCGTCCCGTCCTTTGTATCGATCTTGACCACCTCGAGTTGGTATGTCGACGTGATCCACACCGCGTCGTCCCCCAGCGTGATCCCGCTTGAGTGCTCGGTCTCCGTATCGAACTCGTTAAGCACCTCACCCGAGTCCCAATCCAACTTGTGTACCTTCAGATTGACCTGATCGATCACCCAGAGCCCATCATCCGCTGCCTGCAAACCGTTCGGTTGTGGTCCGGGACTCTGGAACCGTTTCTCAACGCTCGCCGTATACTTCGCCATGCCATCCTCCTGTCCGTATCCGTTCGAAACCCGTCCGAATAATTTAGACCAACCGAACAGCCAAGCCAGTCCCACCTTCCCTGCCCCCTTACGTATGAAAGGCCACCCTCTCATTAATACCCCGGCAATTCCTGTCTTGCTTCTTCCGTCTTCCATCTCTTGAAAGAGAGGCGACTCCGGTGACTCCATCAGCTTCCCGACTGGGGTAGCATCATCGGGTATCTAGGGCATTGCATTTTAAACCGATGTTGCCAGACCGAAGCCGCCTCCCGACAGGTGATCCAAAAAGTGATCGTTCATGGCCAAGAGCTTGGCGAAGCTGGACTGAAGCACATTCCGGTAAATCCTTGCCGCAAACTCAGCATCCAACCCGATCGCGTAGTTGAACCGATTCTTGGCGATCGTCACGGTGACGACGTCGCCCTCTGCGATCAGCGTCGCGCATCTGGGAGAGTCCGTGGTGACCCCCATCTCCCCGACGATATCGACCGCTTCCGTGTGGGCGATCGTTGTGCCCTTTCGTTCGACGACTAATTTCCCACGCAACAGGATGAACAGGAACCGGGTCTCGTCTCCTTCCCGGCAAAGAACATCGTCCCGCGAAAGGGCCTGGACCTCCCCTTCGGCGATCAGCTCACGGACCTGACTGGGCTGGAGCCCCTGGAACAGGGGGATCTTCTTGACGAACTTGATAATGTCCGACATCTGCACTGACTCACCCCGACTGAATGGGTGTATTGTTGGCGCCAATCCCCGAGTTGGCGCCTTTGACTACCTGAAATATCGTCTCCCGCAGGAGGATCAGCCGTAAGCGCAGTCACCAAAATGGTGTGATATCGGACGCACTCTCCGAATCACCCAAACCAGCTTAACAGACTGTTTTTCCTAGGCTTCAGCCCCCGGGTATAGTTCTTGACCCTCCAAAACGCCTTTGGTATATTCTTCCGCACAGTCACTGATGTGGGCGATTAGCTCAGATGGTTAGAGTGCTTGCTTGACATGCAAGAGGTCACTGGTTCAATTCCAGTATCGCCCACCATTTTCCTTAAATACAATGTGTTACGGCCTTGGGATGTCATTCCTGAGGCCGTTTCTCATGCACCCAGGCAAGGGGTCGTTCCGACCAGGCGCAATCCCACTAACCACCTGAGCTAATCTTGGAAGTGAGCCGTGAGATTGTCTCGTGCCTATGACCTGTTTATCCAAGAGCAACGGATCAATCAGCACACAGAAGCAACGTTAGAGTTCTACAAGTACTCGGCGGGCAAGTTCGTAGAGTACTGTAAGCGTGTGGATTCTGATAGCCTCCAGGACTTAATTCCCGACTATTTCGACCACATAGCGCGTTAGGCTACCGCCCACCTGCACCAGTGGCCATCAAGCCATCCGTTGCAGCCGCATCCTAACTTTGGATGTGGACACATAGATGGGGGCAGGTCATCTGTCGCTTCCTTGAAGCAGAGGGTTACGTGAAGTCTGCGATCAGGCTGCCCAGAGTCAGCCCACCCAAGACCGTTATTCGTCCGATGTCTCCGGCCAACGTCACCCAACTGCTGCGTCATCTAAATCCGCATCGCTTCACAGGACTCCGCAACCAGGCCATGGTCAGACGGCTCTTTCACTCGGGAATCAGGCTGATGGAGTTGTCAGGTATCGATGTCGCGGACGTGGAGTGGCCGGAAGGGTTGATACGTGTGAGAGGCAAGGGACGTAGAGAGAGGTATGTCCCGTTTGGCACAAAGACCAAGGTGACCTGCCCGCCTTGACACCTACATTGTGAAGTTTTTTCTTTTCGTCATCTGAGGCTCCTGCCATAGCAAACTCGATGGAGAAAGAGTATGTGGGATGACAAAACGCGTGAGACGTTCGCACGACAGGGTTATGTCGTTATACCTGACGTGCTCGACCAGGATCAGTTGGATGAGCTCAACAAGGTTTACGATCAGCACATCGTTGAGCAGAAAGATTTGCAGGCGAGAGCCAATACGGAGAATCGGATCCGCTTCTCGGTCAGGGGGCGCGAATCACAAGAAACAACAGACCGCTACGGGAACACCTATTGGGGCCGACGGCTCTGGAGCAAGGCTTACAGGGATCTGATCGACAACGAGACGATGCACCCCATTCTGGAAGAGGTCCTCGGGGATCCAGCCTGGGGCCACGCGCCAGCGCACCTGCCCAAAGAACTTCGACCTCAGTTCCGCCTCGACCACGATAACGTGCACTACAAGCCCGGTCGGAAACAGACCGACGGGGATGATCCCGGGGGGACCCTTCACGGCAACCCGACTGCCTGGCACATTACGTGTGTGTATGAACTCAAAAACGTCGGGCCAGGTGAAGGGGGCTTCGGTTGTGTGGTCGGCACGCACAAGCCGGAGAACGAACAGAAACTTCTGGACATCGGTGATGACTGGAAGTCAAACTGGGTCAACACAGAGTGGACGTCTCAACTCTCAAACTGGGATAAGGATGTTCCGGTGCACCGCGTGGAAGCCAAGGCCGGAGACTGCATCCTGTTTACAGAAAAGCTAAAACACGGAACGATACCGTGGTCAGGGACCGGGGAGCGCCGCACGCTCTTCTATAAGTATGTGCCCTATGGCATGCACCACGGAGACGTCGCCTACGACACGAATGATCCGGAACTCACCCGGCGGCAGAAAAGCATCCTGGAATTCTCACCGAATTGGTTCAACGAGCCCCGCGAGGACAAGGACTACTCAGGGAACCCAGCGCTTACCCAACTCCATCCGGATGTACGTATCGAGAGCGACACCAGTGTGTTGATGCCGGGCATGTCGGCCCCTCGAATCCGTTTGTCGGACGAGACCAAGGCGAAGCTGTTAAACGGCGCAGGATAGTCACCACCGCCTGAGCACGTTACAGAATGAAGCCGGACTCCCTCGGTAAATGCGACTTTTCTGTGGCTACCGGTTAACCGGCTACCCCTATCGCCGGAATCCCAACCCGCAATGCAATTCTCTGTCTCTACCTAACCCTGGTCTCAATTACGCGATCGCGAACAACCTTCTAATTCACAGTTTTGTAGGGGCCTGCCCCTGAAGGCAACCGGTGTCACAACGGTCAGGGGGCCGTTGTGACACCGCTGGCGCTTTCTACGGCGACGTAAAGTTTGGCCCGATCACAAAAAAACCCAACCACGGCAGTCAGTGCCCGCAAAAACAACGATAGATCTCAGCAGAGGCTAAAGGTACTGATACAATGGGGGAGGTTTTTGCGAAGGTGGGATGATGGTGAATGGTGCTCCCGGCGTGCCTCAAATACGTGGCCTCGCGATTTTTTAAATCGCGTGCGCTATCCGGCTGGGCCAAGGTGGCAAAATCTCACCCTATAGTCATCTCTGAATACTCTTAACAGCTATTTAGCTGTCTGTTTCAATCCACATCTTAATCGATCGATATTCAAGACATTAATAGCCACCGATACGGATGCAAATACTTCAATTCTGATTTAAGCGAATCAATTCTTCTGCCACTACATACTTCACGTGGGATCCTCTAGGATACGACAAATTGAACAGAGATCAGCACTGAGTGTTTTCAAATAGGAACTAATCCGTGAACCAGGAAAATAGCACGAAGCGAAAACAGTTCGAACGAGATGGGTTCTGCGTTTTCGAGAAAATCCTAGATCCAAAAATGGTCGACGATCTCAACGAACTCTGTGACGGAATCCTGAAGGTTCAAGATCCTGAGCATCTAAAACTGCACCGCACGACTGGCAGCATGGTTCTAATCGACTATGAGATGGCCTACCAGAATAGTGTGATGAGTGATTTCATCACAAATCACGCTATTCTGCGCGCACTGGGTCAACTGGGCTTCGATGACCCAAAATTTGGTCACGGGCGGATTATTACTAAGCCTCCCAAGAGTCCCCCCCTTTTCTGGCACGAAGACGGTCGTTTTTGGAACGACCCAGTCAGCTATACGACTCAGCCAATTCAAGTGTTTCTAATGTTTTATCTTGTCGACACGACTTCACAGAACGGCTGTCTTCGGGTCATTCCCGGCTCGCATTTGAAGCGGCATTTTCTCCACGATAAGATCTCTGAACACCATACGAACGAGCTAAGGACTTATGCCAATCCAGACGATCCTGCCTTCAGCCAAGTTGAAGACGAAATCGACCTACCCGTGAAAGCCGGAGATCTCGTCATTGGGTACGGTAGTTTGCTCCACGCTGCCCACGCCAATCAGTCGGATGTAAGACGCACAGTGCTAACGATGTGGTACTATCCTGATTATGTAAACTTACCCGAACGAACTCAGGCAACCGTCTCCAAATTAGAGAAACGCGGTCGTCCACCCAGTGGCAGGTTAATTCCTGAGCTTGAGGCACTCAAGATCGAGTATAAAGGAGATGCGAAACCGATTGAAATTGAGTGGGTTCCGAAGAACCTGAAATAGTAGGTTTATCCGGTTGGGACATAACGAACCCCGGCAGTTCGTCCTTTTGGGGAGGGGCCAGAAGGCATAGTCTGCGGGTTGTCGTTTTGAAAAAAAATCCCTTAACCACATCCAGATCTGTTTCTTATTTGAAATCTCTTCCAAGTGCCCTCAGGATCTTCACATCCTCCACCTTCCGGTCGAGGATGTTGTATATAAAATGAGGCAAATGCGCCACAGAAAGGTGTTGAGTTCATTCTCCAGCACAATTAGCAGGGTCGCATTACGATGGTTACGTCCAAGGGAGGAATGAGCCATTCTGTATATCTCGCGGCGGCTGCGATCTAGAAAGCCAAGGACTAACCTTGGGTTACGCATTAAGCAGATTCATCAAACGACATTAGTGTGCAAACTGGACGAAGCTACTTCGGTCAATTTTTCAGGAACATTATGAGGCTTAGGATAGTTTGACAGACGAACAGAAATACCTCTTTGACCTCAACGGATACCTAGTCGTTGACCAGGTCGTTCCCGTGGAGGTTATTGACGCTTGCAACGCCGCGCTTGACCGCTACGAGTCAATGCCAGAATCCGAGTATCCGGCACCATTGTGTCTCGGTCAGGACCGATCGGAGGATAGTCTCTATATCTCAAACATCCTCGAGGGCGATTCTGCATTTAGTTCATTGGTCGACATACCACAAGTCATCGATATTATCGGAGCAGTCAGCGGATCTACTTTCCGCCTCAACCACACCTACACAATCTATCGATGGGGCGGAGGGTTCACTGGACTGCATATGCACGGCACTCCGATTATCGACAAGTGTCAGTATCGTTGTGAGAACGGCCAGTTCGTCTCTACACTGACGAAGGCCGTCTTTCCGATGTTGGATGCAAAGGCGGAAGACGGGTGCTTTGCAGTAATTCCGGGGTCACACAAATCCAACTTCGCGAGGCCCTGGGGCAACCATCCAGAGGAGAATCCCGCGATTGTTCCGATTCCAGCCACGGCGGGTGATTGTATCATCTTCACAGAGGCCCTGACGCACGGATCCATGGTTAACACCTCGTGTCGACCGCGCCGCAGCCTATACTACTGCTACAGTATCGGATGGATGCGGGACTGGGGAGGGCAGCATCTCGAATTCAGTGCTAACATCAATGATTGTCTGACCGAAGTTCAGCAAGAGATCGTCCGCCTGAAGTAGTCGGTAATAATCGAGTAGCGCCCATCTGTAGCCTTCTCTCAATACGATTCATCGAAGCTGTCCGATTTTCTATGACAAGCCGTTTTAAAATTCACGCCACCAAGATCCACTGGCTTTCAAAAAGCACGTGGTTCTCTAAAACCATTACCACGTGCCCGGCAAGAGTTTGCCATTAAACGTTACGATCCTGTTTTTGAAATCCTGATTTTGTGGACATGCACCTGCAAGGACTGCTTTCCGGTTGATTGCATACGGCTGGTTCGGACACTCTCATATCGAACACTGTTTTCCATCCCGGGTCGGCCACCTCAATCAACTTTGCGCCTCTCTGTTTTCTTAACTTCGTTTATTTTCGTCAGCTTTGTCTGAGTGTTTCTTCGCTTCATTCGTCACAGCCTGGATCATTGCTTTGATGTAGCCGAATTGGAATGCGAATCCCTGTTTCACTTTTCCGGAAACCCCTTTGGGGGCCACATCATCCGGATGATGCGGAGAATGGTCTGGCATCAACATGTAGGGATAACCAGTTCGATGAAAAATTTGGGCCAGTTCGTGCATGTCAACATCGCCCTCATCAGGCCAGACTTCCATGAAGTCGTGCAGTCCTCCCCTGATGTTTCGGAAGTGGACATTGAAAATCTTCTTTCGGTCCGAAAAATACTCGACAATCGGGGGCAATTCTTTCCCTGGATCCTCCAGCCCCTGCGCAGCGACGCCACAACAAAAATTAAATCCGTGATAATCGCTGTCACGAAGTTCAATGAACCGCTTGAGCCCTTCGAACACCGGATAATTCCAGCGGTCCTCGCCACGCAGGACTGGAGCTGGCGGATCGGGCAAGTGACAGGCCATCTGCACCTTGTGCTCCTCTGCTACAGGAATCACGCGGTCCAGCCAGTACTGTAGCCTGTCGAACCCTTCGTCTCTGTCAATACGTCCCGCCTTGTGCGGCTCACCATTGTCATACTTGTCAAATTCGAAAGAGCTAAACTGAGATCCAGCCCTTCCAAATCGAGGCTTCGTCCGCTGGTAACCGACGGCGGTGAAATTGTAGTTCAGCCCCCGAAGCCCTGCCTTTCCAGCATTCTCAATCCATCCGCAAACGGCATCAATGTCACGATCACGCTGGGGATCTTCGGCCAAGGCAATGCTGTCAGACGGGAAAATGTGAATCATCTCAAGGGTGACACCCTCAGCTTCAGCTTCTTCACACTGCCTTAACATCTGGTCGAGATCGTCTGGGTCGAGGGTGGTGTCCATGTTGCTGACACCATGTCGCTTCAGAAATTGCAGTTCCATCTTCGATGTTCCAATTCCTTGGCAACCTACATACATAGCTTCCTCCTACTTAACTGATGTGACTGTGAAATTTCTATTTCTGGTTTTCAAAACTAAGCTACCAATCATCAACAGGTTCCGTGTCCGACGCATCAATCGATTCTATAATTGCTGTGCCTCAGCGGCCTAACACAGCCTGTCAATCTATAAAAAAGACTAGTATTGATTGGTCTAGAAAAACACGTAAACGAAGCGGTCTTCTGAAACTTCTCAAGTAATTTCTCCGTCTCATCGAGGTAGTGCTTTTCTTCTCTCATCTCCACCTCCCACCGTCGGACCTGACTTCCGCAAGCCCTATCGAATGGATGATATTTGGATACTGGGCTAAATAAAACAGGAGCCTCCCCGAAGGGAAACTCCCGTAAAGAACTGTCTGGCAACCAATGAAATGGTACCCCTGGCGAGATTCGAACACGCGACCAACGGATTAGGAAGATCGTGACCTATCGGCAGTAGGTCCAAGAGGCCCAGCAGTCAGCTATGGACTGGCCTTGAGAGGTTTGCAGGCTCCGCAGGGCGTGAGCACCTTTTTTGCGTCAGCCAGCATCATGGGAATCCTGCTCTTCTTGAGATAACGACAACTACCCTTGTGATACTTATTACCCGTTTTGGTGGCATAAACGACAACCTCGCAGACATCCGTTTTGGTCCTTAAAGGGATATCCAACTTGGCACCAAAAGGTCTTCCGTAAATCCCTGACAGTTTATCGGTGACTGCCCAGAGCCCCTTGCCTGCCTTCCTGGCTCGATTCTCTAGGTCTTTGAACCGCACCATCAGGTCTTCGCGGAAGGAATACATCGTGTAGGCGTGTCCATAGCCTTGTCTGATTATCTCTGCATTGACGAAAAGGCCATCAGGCGCACGATACAGGTAGCCCAGCGTTCGTCCATACCGGTCCACCTTTTCTTGGCCGCGAATGAGATAGACAGACTCACCACGCAACAGGTTCCGGGTAAAGGTAGATGCTTCCTTCCCATAGTGTTCGACTGGTTGCTGAGGATGTACTGTTTCCGGCGTGTCTAGACCAATAAGCCGCACCTTTAAGGGAACCCCATCTACTAGAAGTTCCACGGTGTCGCCATCCACAACGCGGGATACGTGGTGAGGAGCGAGTTCAGAGAAAACCGGCGGCTCAGCGTTGCCTCCCGAGCCACTGAGCAAAAACAACAGCAAGAGCAGAGTTGAACTGGTCATCCTTTGATTGACCTTTTCTGATTTACCTGATTGTCATTCGTCTCGGCCATTCAATCCTCCCAAGGATTTAGTCGAGTCTCTTCTTTCTCCCAAACTTTGTGGTGGTCCATACTCCGCCGTTACCGCCCGTGGTCACACCCAAGGCCACCAGCTGCTCCTTCCCTTCGTCACCAACCACAGTCAGCTTTGTGACCGTCATCTCTCCGTGGCCGCTAAACTGCTCCCACACCCGGATACCTGCTAAGACCAAGACAAGCAAGGCAAGGACGTTAATCACCACCTTCTGATTTCGTAGAGGGTCTTCGATTTCCATTCAATCCCTCACGTCTTTGAG
>MDTE01152612.1_pt1 | contig 13028 bp, 15 predicted proteins | sample 811231 | NCBI WGS metagenome assembly MDTE01 (sample SAMN05326651, study PRJNA326480) | marine metagenome | isolation source: seawater | place: Indian Ocean: Red Sea | collected 2010
AACAACCGCTCCATCAATTGATTCTCTCAAGAATAATCGCTTTATCTGAAGTGGAACTTCCATTGAACCTGGAACCCAATTTATTTCTTCAATAAGAAAACCATGTTCTGAGGCAAGATCTTTAGCTTTTTGAACCATTTTCTCCACTAATTCTTGGTGGTAACTACCTGCAACTATAGCTATTGATTTAGCCATGAATAGACTCCTTATTAATTTCAGAAATGGTATCAACCATATTTCGCGTTTGAGTTTCGATTTCTAGATTTATTCGATCCCCAATTATTTTATTTCCTAAATTTGTTAAACGTAATGTTTCTGGAATGAGATATACATTAAAATTTTTATTTTGTCTATCAACCTCTCCAACAGTTAAACTGACTCCATTCAATGCTATGTATCCTTTTGGAAAAATGTACTTAATTGTTTCCAAATCTGTTGAAAATGTAATAATATGATTATTATCTGGATTCTCCACTTTTGAAATAGTTGCTGTTGTTGAAACATGACCTGATAACAAATGTCCTCCAATCTCATCACCTAACTTCATAGGCCTCTCTAAATTGACGAGATCTTTTTCTTTTACATCATTAAATGTTGTAACATTCAAGGTTTCCATTATAATATCAAAACTAAGATTAACACCATCTATTGATGAAACCGTTAAACAAACACCATCAACACAAACACTTGCCCCAAGTTTTATTCCATCTGTAAAGTTGGAAGGTGTTTTGATGGAAATTTTCGTGAAATTATGTTGTGAACTAACTTTAGTAACGGTGCCTGTGCCTTCAACAATTCCTGTAAAGACCATGATGTTTACTCCTCGATGTATTTTTTCCTATAAATCTTTAATATTTTAGCAATGATTTTTCGAGAACCTGCTAAATCTTGTTCCATCTCTGGCAATCTAACAACCTTAACTTTTAGACCACGTTCAAGAAGTTTCTCTTCTAATTCAGATCGTGTGAATAATCTTTGATCATAACCTAATGCAATAACGTCTGGTTTTATTTCTTCAACAATAATGTCAAGCATATCGCCAGTTCTTCCAATAACTGTGTGATCTACTGGCTTAATGTGTGAAACTACTTCTGCACGCATTTCTGCAGATAAAATTGGTTCACCTTTCATTTTTCTCACAGTATCATCATTAGCTATAATCACGACTAATTCATTTCCGTGCTCTTTAGCAGCGTTCAAGAAATGTGCATGACCTGAATGGATAATATCGAAAACTCCAGTTGCTACTACTCTCATTGACACTCCTCTATTATCTGTCGCCCCTCTAAAAACAAATATCCCTCACTAGATGCCCAATTTTTAGCTTCTTCGGAAGACATAGAATGTCCGTTGCCTCCAATCATTTCACAACCTACAGCTATTGGATTAATTCCTAAAAACTTGAATAAGGCCACAACTAATTCAGTATGTCCTTGACGAGCTTTTAGAATATCTGGGTCTGCAATACAAACTGGAACATGCCCTGGAATACGGAAATTTTGAGAAAATCTTTCTTGTGCTTCTGATTTTGATAAATTTAATGACTCTTCAAATATAGATGCAAAGGATTTGGAAGTCAAGGCCCTATCATAATCACTAATTCCTGTAAAGGTGTCCTTATGATTGATAAATATTGAAAAAGATGATTTTTTATCATAAGGTATTGAATGATTTAGCATTTTTTCTAAGATGCTGAAATTATTATTTGATGTGATAACTGCTTGATAAATATCATGGGCAAAAGGTAAACCTAGTTTTGTTGAAGCTAAATTATCTGCGGCTAGGAAGATCATACCTCCTCCATTCTTTCTTAGAAAGCGTATGCTTGAATCTGAACTGTGTTTTGCTGAAAAAAATATGTCTGTTTCGCCTTCACGATCTGTCTCATCAAATAGCAAAATTGGATTGCCCTGTCTCAATGTTGATGCAATATTTTCTATATCTAACATTTTATCATTTTACAGTATTTTAATGCCTCTGCAAAATTTAATTTTAATGTAGGCATTAAATAATTGCGTATATACTCAAAAATGAGTAATTAATCTAAAAGATATGTTGCATAATCAATTGTTGCACTACCTTGAGACTTTAAACCAACATATCTTGTGCACGATAAATCGCCTTTCTCAAGCTTAACAATCATGAGCGACCCATAATCTCTATTGCAAATTAAAGGTTCTTTATCTGGTGAAGTGTAAAGATCATACCCGCCCCATTCTAGTCTCCATTTCTTTGTGAAATCATAAACAACAGCCAATCTTCTAGGTTCTGATTCATCTGTATGCAATAAAGAGTAGTCACCAGCTGAATAACTCAAATGATGAGCTGAAGAAAATTTTGAATCGAGGCCTGTTACCTTATTCAAAAAATCAAGAAAATCTTTAGATTGCCAAAAATCTTCTAGAACTGCTGAACCACTCTTTCTTTTGAAATAGCCTATTTTTTCTTCATCATTCAAATCAGGTTTGTAATTTACTGAATCAATGTCTAAAAATTTAGAAAGACGAACGAAAGGAAAATCGGATGAATTAAAAATCCTCTTAAGATTCGAAATTGTTGCACTCTCTAAATAATAAAAATTTATGTCAGGCATGATACCACCCCGTAACTGTCAATCTTTGAATATCTTCTAAAACTTCTCCGACTTGATGCCAAGATTTATCAGATACTTCAAACATTATCAATGAATTATATTCTGGAATAATACTCTTTACTAACTTTGACTTTCCTGAATCATCAGCCTCATACATATGAAGTGCACCTCCCATTTTTTCAGATATTGCAATATCCGTTAAATGCAAACTATATGCAATAATTCTACCTTCAACCTGATCATCGTGGGGCAACAAGAATGATCCAAGGCCATAGACATAGGCCCCCATGTCAATTTTTGAAAGTTTCTTAACTCCAAAACTTTTTGAAACTTTGTCACGCCAGTTATCATCTCCTAAATCATCTCTAAGAATATTTATCACAGGGTGATCTACATCTGTTAAACCGAATGACAAATAACTGAATAAATCAGCTTCATCAAATTCATACTCTAAGCCTGCCAAAGCATAAGTTACTAAATCCAAAGTTTGTTCATCGAGAAAATCATTGACGACAACATGTGGAAAAGGGGATTTTACAACCTTAGGAATTTTTTCAGCGTTTCGCATTTTCTCTCCTTAGCCATCCCAACATCCCTTCAACCGTTCCCAGATGGGTACCACCCTGATGGACTCCATGATTTTTATCACTTTCTAACAGACCCGGCCGCCTCCGAAATAGGGTTTCTAAAATTTCCTTAGATGTTTCTCCTTGATTGTAACCTTCTTCAACAATAGCCATCCAAAGCTCAAATTCTTTTCGTGTTTTATTAAAATTATTTTTAACCGGCCGTGGTCCAAAATGAGTGTAAAAAATATAATCTAGCTTCAATGATTCCATTGTATTGATACTTTCTAGAGCTAAATCATGCCTATAATAACCTGGAGTAACTGGAAATGATTTATCTAAATTAGGATACCAGAGACCTGCTGAATCTCCCACAAAAGCCACATCTCCATAAATCCAAGTAATGTGATGTGGTGCGTGTCCTGGAGTATGTAGGGCTTTGATTCCAAACTTTCCTAGAGATAATTCAAAACCATCTTCTGCTGAGACCAGCCTAGCTTGAGGGATTTTTTTTGGTTTACCATATAAATCTGCAATATGTCCTAAAAAATCACTACTACCCTGCCACCAAGTATCTATCTTTGAAACATGTTTGTATGCTTTAGGATGTACAATCGCTTTAGCTTTTTTACAAACATCCATTATGTGACCTCCTCCTCCAAAATGGTCTAAATGTATGTGTGTCGGAATAACATAATCTACATCACTTAGGTTCAAACCAGCGCTCTCAATTCCTCTAACTAAATTTGTGTGGGAAGAAGCAGGGCCTGTCTCAATCAAAGCTATTTTTTCATCTATGATTAAATAAATAGATATGAAATCTGATTCATCATTTGGACACAGATCAAACCAAAAAATATTTTCGCTGTGTTTATTGATTGATACAGCCACAACATAACATAAGATAGGGGTTTAAGTGGACCATCGGCCTTATAGACTCCTGTTAACATGTATTAGCCCGTTGAGTCAAATGAAATACATAATTGTGACTGGCGGAGTTCTTTCAGGGTTAGGCAAGGGTGTAACTTCTTCTTCAGCTGGCCTTCTATTGCAATGTGCTGGTTACAATGTTACTGCAGTAAAAATTGATCCTTACCTAAATGTTGATGCAGGAACTATGAATCCGTATGAGCATGGTGAAGTATTCGTAATGACTGATGGAGCTGAAGTAGATTTAGATCTTGGCAATTATGAAAGATTTTTGAAATGTAATTTAACTAGAGATCACAATATAACTACTGGAAAAGTCTTCAAAAAAGTTATAGAAAAGGAAAGACGTGGTGATTATTTAGGACAAACTGTACAAATTATACCTCATATTGTAAGAGAAATTGTTGATGGCATAAAAGGCGCCGCTGAAGATGCTAAGGCTGACATTTGTGTTGTAGAATTAGGTGGTACGGTTGGTGACATCGAATCAATGCCTTTCATGGAAGCTGCAAGACTATTAGGACGTGAAGAAGGGCGTGAAAATGTTATGTTTATTCATACCACATTAGTCCCAGTCGTTGGTTCTGTTGGTGAACAAAAAACAAAGCCAACACAACATTCCGTCAAAGAGTTGCAAGGGCTTGGAATTAGGCCTGATGTTATTGTAGGAAGAAGTGATCAAGTACTAGACGAAGATATTGCCTCAAAAATTGCCTTCTTTGCAGATATACCTAGAGAGGCTGTAATTTCAGCCCCTGATGCAAGAACTATCTATGAAGTCCCTTTAATTTTCTTAGAACAAAAATTTCCTGAATTAATAGAAAAAAGACTCGGTCTAAAAACTAAAAAACCTGATATGAAAAAATGGGAAAACTTTGTAGAACGAATAACAAACGGTGGAGAAGAAGTTGAAATTGCAATTATAGGAAAATACACCTCACTAAAAGATTCATATATTTCTCATGAAGAAACATTACTCTATGCAGGAGCTGTTCTAGGATGTAAAGTGAAAATACGCTGGATTGAAGCTCCTGACTTAGAAGATTCTGGAAATACAGATGCCCTAGAAGGTGTAGATGGTGTGATTGTACCTGGAGGATTTGGAAGCCGAGGATCTGAAGGCAAAATTATGGCTGCAGGCTGGGCTAGAACGAATCAGATTCCATATCTGGGTGTTTGTTTTGGATTCCAATTAGCAACTGTCGAATTTTGTAGAAATGTATTGGGATTAAAAAATGCAAATTCCTCTGAATTAGACCCAGAAGGAGAACATCCTGTAATTGATATTCTGCCTGAGCAAGAAGGTGTCAAAGATATGGGGGCTACAATGAGACTAGGCGATCATGAAGTCAGAGTCTCAGAGGGTAAAGCAAAAGAATTGTATGGAAGTGATGTCATATTTGAAAGGCACCGCCATAGATATGAAATAAATCCAGCCTATATTGAGCAAATAGAATCAAAAGGAATGAAGTATACTGGAAGGAATATCAGTGGAAGAAGAATGGAAATATTAGAACTAGAAGGGCACCCTTATTTTGTTGCGTCACAATTTCATCCAGAATTTAAATCAAGACCAGACGCTCCTTCACCCTTACATTTAGGTCTAGTGAAGGCTGCATTAAAGCTCAAAAAATCAGGGTAAGCTTATTAAGCTGTAATTTCTGGCCTCATTATGTCAGACGACAATGATAATGGTGAAAGTTTTGAAGAGTTCCAAGGTAGACCTGATCCTTCAGAAGGTGGATTAACTAGTACTGAAATGGTAATGGGTTTTGGTTTTATGTTGATTATTGCAGGATTTGTATTGGGCTTAATTCGATTAATGGGACTTAAAGATGGTGAATTATCAGCGGATTATGAAGGTCAACTTCAACAACTTTACCTAAGCTACATTATCATGTTTGTTGGAATGTTGATAACTAGTTTTCTAGGATTCGGTGGAATGTTCAAAAGAGCAATGACTTCGTTTATTTCATCAGAAGATTAAATCAAAAAGAAGCTGTCTGGTCTAATTCTATACTTATTATTCCGTCACTAATCATAAAGCTGTAGGTAAATGTATGTGTTCCTTCTGCCTCAGAAGCTGATGTTAAGGTGAATGAAGACGAGTAACCTCTTGAAATTAATCGCGATTCAAAACTATCCGAAACATTATCGAAAGATGTTGATAATTCAATACCTTCTGCTGCATTATCTACTTCAAACTCCAATGCTAATGGAAAACTCTGTTCAATTGAGCTAATAATAGGTGTTAAATCATGTCTTTCACCTTGATGTTGCCCTATATTGACTGAATGTACAATAGAACTTGTAACTGCAATTAAAGTAATGGACATTAACAAGCCAGATACCAAAAGAAGTTGTGCTTTGTTGTTCATTAGCCCTCCCTATATCCATACCACAGCTGTAAATTCAATTCCCAAAGTTCATCATCTGCCCAAACTAACCTAAAGGTTTGAGTTACTGATCCTGAAGAAGGAGGAGTTCTATCAATTATAACATCTTTCTCAGAACCGTGAGTTGCTTCTAGCCTATAAGATATGGATGAAGATAAGCCTGCATCCAAATATTGTTTTAGTGATACTGAATTATCTGTAGCTAACCACCATGATAATGTTGAATCGTCATGGGCTGCAGCAACTTCGGCATCAGTTGGAACCCAGTCATCCAACACTTCAAGAATTTCTAATCCTGTAAAATAAAGATCATACTCATCTACATTATTAGCATCGCTAGTTGGCAATATACTAACTGCAACATTGATTGTTGATGTAAATAATGTTGCAACCAAAAGAACCTCAAGCACGTGCATTTGCCCTTTTGTATTTTTCATAATAAATAAACCTCAACTTATATCTGAGGAGTAATCATAGATGTTGCAATACCTGTAAGTTCGAAGATAGCCCATCCTAGTAGTAAGAGGAAGGATGCACGACTAAATGCAGAATATAATCTACCAGTGGACATAAAACCAGCTGCAAGACCATTACCCATACCTTGAACCATTAAACTGTAAAGGAACATCGTGGAAATCCAGACCTCATTCATTTCTTTGATTGTTAAGTTTCCAATAGACATATTGCCGCCACCAGTTGTTGCTGATGAATCAACAATAGCTGGAATGAAAGTACTAGCTAAAACTAAAATAATACCTAAGTAAACAAAGAAAGAAGCGTAGATAACTGTCACGTAACTTCCAACTTCCTGTCTCCTTTCTGTTTCAAGTGCTTTAATTTCCTTAGCATCATACGAAGCTGCGAGAAGAATATCTGAAATTCGACCACCTGCACGATTTGCCTCGTCAACCATTCTAACTGCCCTAGTTACAATTGGAGAAGTTACACGTTCTGTAAACATCTCCAAAACCTCACCAAAAGAAACCCCCCAGGAAATCTGTGATGCCATTTTGTTTACTTCATCATTAAGATTACCATACTCTCCCTTTGCTAGAGTTTGAATTGCAACTGTCATACTAAGACCACCTTTCCAATATTCTGCTAAATCACGTAGAAAATCAGGGAATTTTTCTTCGACCCTTGCCCTAATTTGATCTCTGCGCCATCCATAAATTCCATAAGGAAGCATAAGTGCAACAAGACCAAAAACAATGTAATCAATAGCTGAAACTTCAGGATAACTGCGCAACCATTCTGTTGCTTGCATTTCAGATTCTATTCCATTATCACCTAGTACCGCGTCTCTTGATTCATTTTTATGAATAGAAAACAAACCAAGATTTGTAATACATCCTGTTTGATCAATTCTACAAGTTCTATCTGGAGCATCAGGATTTATTGTTTCTCCAAAAGTAAATGAAAAACGGCCATCATTCATTTCCCAAGGACGATCAAATTGCTTGTCACCATCAGCATCCCAATCTTCAAGTGTGCCGTCTGTATCATAATTTATTTTTGCAAGTGTAAAAAAGAATAAAGATAAGATTATAGAAAAGAAAACAACTACTACAGGACCCCAATCTGTAGCTTTATCTCTTACTTTTAACCAACGACTGACCTTCCAGTATTCCATCCAGCGCCTTTTGACACCAGTTCTGCGGTCTTTGTAGACCTTTTTTTCTAAATTACCCATTGCCATTAGTCAGTAGAGACCTCCTGGCTCAAAGAATAGAATAATCCTGAAAATATTATTTGAATTACTGGAAAACCTCCAAAAACTAAAAGATACATGTGTATCTCCTCAAGTTGCATACCGGCTCCAGAAACCCAGAAAGTAATAACTGCAATAATCATGGCAAATATTGGTAAAGCTACAGCAACGACGACATATGCTTCAGAGAAAAGAGCCATTTGCTGAAGGACGTCTTTTACATGAACTCTATTTTGCTGAGCATAGTATTCTGATCTGTTTAAGAAATATAATTTCAAATTACCTCCAGATGTTACAGTTCCAATAATACCCTGAATAAATTCGGCAAAACGTTCAGATGGCGTTCTCTCCACAGCTTCCTTCAATGTTGTAACCAAATCTCTTCCCATAAATTCCATACTATGGAAAATCCAGGCTGCATCTACTGATATTTCACCATAGATATCTTCATTCCTTGCAAGTGATTTGAAAGTCTGTGTAGGTGTAGCATTTGCTGCAGCCATAGCTGAAACGTAACTGGCCGCAAAAGGAAGCTGTCGATCCATATTTGATGCCCGACTGCTTTCTAAAAGTGCAGGGGTTAACCATTGAGTTAAGGCTATCAAGAAAGGAATTACTAAACATAAAAATACTGCGATTATAAGTTCAACCGTGCGGCTAACTGAGATAGTTTCACCTTCTTCTCCTCCTGCTTTAGGCAAAGTTTCAATAACCTCAGGAATCAAAAACAACAACAGGCCTAATGTTATTCCAATACCTACAATAATAGATGTTAGAACCATCATAACTGAGGTTGCAATGTAATCTTGGGCCAAAAGAGGAATTCTTGCTTTTACCAATTGATTCTTTAAACCAACCGAATCTTTTGTTAGAATACGACCTAACCAGCCGAAAAGAACTCGACTTAATGTTTCAAAACCGCTCAGAGCCATTTGTGCCACCAACGTGGATTAGCGGAACGTTGTACTCTATTAGCCAAACTAGATTTCAGGCTCACTAATGCTTTAGCAACACGTGCTTCTTCAGATTCAACAGCCTTCGCTCGTTTATCATCTGCAAGACTCTCTATTTTAGCTACTGCCTTAGCCCTTTTGTTAAGTTCTGCTCGAACATTTTTCAACATTCTTCGGCCTTCAACATCATTGAGAGAAGATACATCTCCCAAATCAACCTCTTTAGCCAATGGAGTTAATTGCTTTAGAGGAACATAATAGGCTTGATCCTTCAATAAGTCGTTTTGAAGTCTAATCTCTACTTTTTCTCTTCTTGATTCCTCGTTTGCAATCAGTTTAGATCTTTTTGTTGGATCATCTGTTTGTGATATTTTAGCGTCATTCTTGGCCCTAGTGGCTTGTTCCTTGGCTTCTCGTTTCTGATACTTCTGTCTAACTTTAGGTGGGAAATCACCCACATCAACATCTTCGTCATCACGAGATAAGTCCATATCTCTATCTTCAACTTTACGGCGGCGTTTCTTACCACCAACCTGCATATCCTCATAAACTTGTCTCATTACATCCTCGGGATGTACGTAATACTCTGCTACTACTCGTGCAAAATCTTTGTAATCTCTAATACTTTTCTTCAAACACCATTCAATAACTAATTGTCTTCTCTTAGTTTCATCCATTATCTCAACACGGTTGAGATTAGCTTTCATCATAATTTTCTCAAATATATACGACTTACCTGTAAAAACAAATTCATCCACTGTATTATCCCATCTAAATGCTTCATTCGTAAGTAATTCATGTGAATGAGGATCAATTCCAATAATCTCTATAATTCCTTTATTTCTTCTTACACGTTTACCCCCTACGCGTGTCTGAATTTGAATAGATATTCCGTCTAATGCAGGAATTAAAACACGAGGAATTTCAATGGGTTTATTCTCAAGACGGTGTACTAAACTTTGAATAGAATCTGCGTGGAAAGTTGAATATGTTGTGTGACCTGTTGCCATAGCCTGAAACAAAACGTAGGCCTCAGCACCACGAATTTCTCCTACAATAATGTATTCTGGACGTTCACGTAGAGCAGCCCTTAACAAATCATACATGTCAACTTCACCAGCTGCTTTACCTCCCTCTGCACTTCCTTCACCGCCAAAACCTTGTCTTGTACAACCTGGAATCCAGTTTGGATGTGGTAAATTCAATTCACGAGTTTCCTCGATACTTACAATCTTATGTTGCCAAGGAAGGAAAAGTGAACATGCATTCAAAGATGTTGTTTTTCCAGATGCAGTTCCACCTACGAAAAGCATCGACATTCCATACTGCATTGCCAACCAAAAGAAAGCAATCTGCATTGAAGAAAATGTCTTGAATTCTAATAAATCGACGGGCGTAAAAGGTTCATCTCTGAAACGCCGAATGGTAAATGTCGAACCTTTAGTTGATACTTCTCTTCCAAGAGTCATAACTATACGAGAACCATCCATTAAAGTTGCATCTAACAAGGGTTCTGCAATAGAAATATGCTTTCCACAACGTTGAGCCATGCGAATAATATATTGTTCTAATTCTAACTCATCTTCCCACATGACATTCGTTCTCAAAGACTCAAAACGCCTGTGGTAAACGAAAATCTCTACACCTGGACCATCACAAGAAACATCCTCAATATTTGGATCCCTCATCATAGTATCTATTTTACCATAACCAATCAAATCTCTCTCGATAAAGTAATGTATTTTTGCACGATTACTCTTACGTGATTTTAGTCTATAAGAATTTAAAATATCATCAACTGCTTGCTTAAGAAAGTCTTCCTGATTCTCATCAAGAGTCTCACGATTTATATTAAGAGCACGCTGAAGAACTTCTTTAATTGTATCTAAATCTTCTTGCTCTTGCTTGGATGCTTTTGGTTCAACAACATAATAAAATCTAGAATAATCTCTTTTATCAAATAATACTCTTACATAGGAAAAAGGAGGGTAAACGGGATAGGTGTCTAATTCTTCAAAATCTTCGCCTATTTCAATATCATCCATAACTAAGTCATGAATAACGCCAGCTTTCTCAGCCGCTGCACGTTGTTTTCTGAGCTTGCGGCGTTGCAACCAAGAGAGTTTTGATTCGTCTATCTCTTGTTCATCACCAAGTAAGCTCGAACCTGCGTCTAAGGTTTCTTTTGATGCGCTCATGCTGGTTTACAATCCTGGTACGAAGCTGGACTTGCCAGATTAATACCTTTTGAGGCTGCATCATAATATACTACTATATAAGAAGACGTCGATGACAAACTTTTCCCAAAAACGCACGTCTCATCTATGCCATCATTATCTCTATCTACTGACGATATGATGCCTATTGAAGTAGCAGGAAATAAAGGAAAACTTACTTCAAAAGTGCCACCTCTAGGTTGGACTGTCGTTATCTTCAGGCCGCTTTCAGTAACATTAATTTTGTAATCTATTCCATGAAGTATAGCTTGAGTTCTTACATCTAATTCAACTACTGGAAAGGATGTGGGATAGTCTCTTACTGTGTTAAGAACATCTTCAATAGCTAATTGAAAATAATGCGCAACTTGCTCAGCCTCTTCTTGTGCTGTATTACTTATATTTCCATTAAGCATAGTACTTGAAGTTAGCATTATTGATGAAAGAATCAATATTGAAATAGACATAGTATATACGTAACCAATCAGTTCAGAAACTGCACTATCATCGGAGGTCAAACGAGACATTGATTTCCCTCTCTAATATTCTAAATTTAAAAGGAGATGCCTGAGAAAGTTTTACATCTTCTTCAGCATTATTCATACCATATTTGCTTGTAAGTACTATTGACTCTGAAGTAGTGAAAAAATTATCATTATCGGCACTAAAGTCTAAATTATTAATATAATAACTCTTGATGGCGCGTGAGCTCTCTCCTGTAATTCCTATACGGACACTATATACATCTAAAGATTCATCTGCACTTCCTTCAGGAACTCCTTGATTTCGTGCATCAAAGATAAAATTTCCTGCCGATAATGCTGAAAATTTGCTTGTTGAACTCAATGTGTAATTTGTTTGATAAATTGTTAAGGCATCGTAAGAATCTGAATCTAAAACCGTACGAACTAAAGGATTTGAGGACATGTAGAATACACTTCCTGGCTCCTTGGTGCATATTCCGCCATTAAACATACGCATTTTGAAAACTCCAGAAACTGATGCATACCTATAGGACAATGCGTCTGTTCCGTATATGTTAAAACCTCCAATTTGAGTGTCATTGGTTGTACTAGTGTAAGTTGCTTTGACACCATATACCAGTTCTGGAAAACCGGATACATCATAGAAAGATGAAGAGCCAGTCCATTCAGTACCATTTGGATAATCGATAGTTATTCTATAATTCTCAACTACATCCTCACGATCGAGAATACCAAAACTTGTAGAACCTACTTTTGCGCCAACAATTTTAGGATCTGACCAAGGAACTGTGGTGTAATAATACCTAATTTCTTCTAAATTTTCTCTTTGAACAAAAGTACCTGAACTAAAAGAGACTGTAGATGTTCGAGATGCTCCCTCTCCCTGTAGTATTACATGATCCATATCTGCATCAAAGTTTAAAAGATTATTTTGTGCAGATGTGTAAATTGCATAAGCTTCGCTTTCTTGTATCTGTGGAATTCCCCAAGCAAGCATAGTTCCCGTTATAGTTATCATGATGGCTAAAATCAAAACTGTGCCAATTACAGGACTGACTGCATCTTCTGATTTGCCTAAGGAAAGCTGTCGCTGCACACTAAGGCACTAATATGGGGTTCTAAAAAGTGTTAGGTTAAAATTAATGAGCATTATCTTCTAGCCATCTTTCTGCATCTAT
>MDTE01011655.1_pt1 | contig 13027 bp, 13 predicted proteins | sample 811231 | NCBI WGS metagenome assembly MDTE01 (sample SAMN05326651, study PRJNA326480) | marine metagenome | isolation source: seawater | place: Indian Ocean: Red Sea | collected 2010
ATAAAACTGCACGCATAAGATATAAAAATATAATATAATTAAATTTTAATAGTTGTATATTGAAAATTTTAATAGTATAAATCCACCACCTCTGCCAAAAAAGGTGGATTTTCGATTGTATATCGAATTAACCAAGGAAAAAAGTACATGAACTGTTACGAACATACGTTTATCACAAGACAAGACTTAGCTGAAAGTCAATTTAAAAAAATAATCACCAAGTATGAAGATTTAATAAAAAAAAAACTCAGGAAAAATTATTAAGATAGAAGAATGGGGTCTAAGAAGTCTAAGTTACAGAATCAAAAATAATAAAAAAGGTTATTATTTTCATATTAAATTTGAAGGCGATGGTAAAATAGTCGAAAATCTAGAAAAAGAAGAAAATATTGATGAAATGTTAATTAGATTTTTAACAATAAAAGTTAAGAAACACGACCTTAAGAGTGTTTTTTTTGAAAAAAAAGAAGGTTAATAATTAAAAACAAATACTATGAAAAGAAAAAAAAATTTTAGAAAAAAACCAAGTTCAAGATATTCAAAATTAAGCCTTTTTCAAAAGCCTGATACTAAGTTTTTAAAACCCTGTCCTCTTTCTGGAAAAAATGCTCCTATAGTTGATTACAAAAATATCAGATTGCTAAAAAAATATATTTCGGAAAGTGGAAGAATATTGCCTTCAAGGATCACTTCTGTTTCTTTAAACAAACAAAGAGAATTAGCAAAATCTATAAAAAGAGCTAGAATTTTGGGATTAATATAAAAAATTATTATGGAAGTCATACTATTAGAAAATATAAAAAGTCTTGGAAAAATAGGAGATGTAGTAAGTATCAAAAGAGGATACGGTAGAAATTATTTAATTAAATATGGAAAAGCACTTAAAGCTTCCAAAGAAAATATAGAAATAGTAAATAAAAAGAAAGCACAGCTAAACGAAAAAAATGTTGCTTTAAAAAAGGAAGCAAAAAAAATTTATGATATTATTAACAATAAAAATTATAAATTCGCTAAAAGTGTAAAGGACAACAATGAATTGTATGGGTCAATAAAGCCCAGAGAGCTGTCAAAAACAATGGAGGATAGCCATAAAGTAGAAATTCAACCTTCTCAAATTGATATTAGTAAGGAAATAAATAAAATTGGAACATATGAGGCAAAAATTAATTTACATGCTGAAATTCAAGCCAAAATTCATATAGAAGTTGTAAAAAAAGAAGAAAAAAATTAATTTAATTTAATATCTTTTCCACAGAACGTTCAATCAGTGCATAACTTTTAAGTTTTTTTTATTATTTTTTAGTATTAAATTTTTAATAAAAAATAATAATGACTCAGCAACCTCTTAAAGTAATAGAAAACTCTCGAAAACAAATGCCTTGCAATATTGAGGCTGAACAAGCTGTTATAGCATCAATATTAGTTTCAAATGAAATTTATGACGAAATATCTCTTATAGTTGATTCAAAAAAATTCTTTGATCCTGTCCACTCAAAAATATACGAAACAATAGAAAAACTAATTGCTAAAGGACTATTAGCTAATCCAATAACATTAAAGAATTATTTTGAAAATAATGAAGGTTTAAAAGAGCTAGGTGGACAAGAGTATTTAATTAAAATTACAAAATTTTCAACTTCAACTAAACAAGCAATTGATTATGCAAACATTGTTCAAGAAATGCATGTTCGTAGAGAATTAATTAAAATATCTGAAACAGTTTTGGATCAAGCTTTTAGCAAAAATGAAATAGCTAGTTCCGGAGAAACAATCATTCAAAGTGCAGAAAAATCTTTATTTGATTTAGCTGAGAGAGGTCACTTTAACCAATCTTTTATGAAATTTGAAAATGCTCTCAAACAAACAATTGAAATGGCTAAAAGTGCTTACCAAAATGAAGAAGGAATAGTTGGAGTTCCTACTGGCTTAACTGAATTAGATGCAAGATTAGGAGGTATGCATAAACAAGATTTAATTATAATTGCTGGAAGACCTTCTATGGGAAAGACTGCGCTTGCAACAAATATTGCCTTTAATGCTGCAAAAAATATTGAAAAAAAAGGTTCTAAATCAACTGTAGCCTTTTTTTCTTTAGAAATGTCATCAGAACAACTTTCAACAAGAATACTTTCAGAACAATCTAGAATAAGATCTAACGATATTAGAAGAGGGAAAGTTTCTGAAAAAGAATTTGAACAATTTATAGAAACTTCAAAAAATATATTTGAGCTACCTTTATATATCGATGAAACCCCTGCCATAACTATCTCTGCTATAAGTAATAGAGCAAGAAGGATTAAGAGACTTTTTGGGTTAGAATTAATTGTTATTGATTACATTCAATTAATGAGATCTAGCGGAATTAAAGATTATAATAGAGTTCAGGAAATTTCTGAAATAACTCAAGGATTGAAGGCTCTAGCAAAGGAACTTGATGTTCCAGTTCTTGCTTTATCACAATTGTCCCGAGCTGTTGAGCAAAGGGATGATAAAAAACCACAATTAGCAGATTTGAGGGAATCAGGATCTATTGAACAAGATGCAGATGTTGTTATGTTTGTTTATAGAGAAGCCTACTATTTAGAAAGAAAAGAACCAACTTTAGGATCAATTGAACATGCTGAATGGCAACAAAAAATGGACGAAATTTCTCGTTTGGCAGATATAATGATTGGTAAACAAAGGCATGGTCCTACTGGAAATATTAAAGTTGAATTCGAAGCAATGTACACTAAGTTCAAAGATCTAGAGAATAAATAACTTTGATACTTAATGTTTGAAAAAATATATAAAAATTCAGTAATTGAAAAGCCAAAGCTTACGTTATTACTACTTACTTTATTTTTATTATTTTTTGGATATTTTTCTAAAAATTTCCAACTTGATGCTTCTTCAGATACTCTTTTATTAGAAAACGATCCAGATTTGAAATACTTAAGAGAAGTTAATAAAAAATATGGTTCTAAAGATTTCTTAGTTCTAACCTATACTCCAAAAAATGATCTTTTGGCGTCCGATACAATTGAAAATCTTACCAATCTTAAAAATGATTTAAAAAATCTAAATTGGGTAAATAATGTGATTACTATATTGGATGTTCCTTTGCTTAAAAACAATGATGATCCTCTAACAGAAAGAATTAAAAATTTTAAAACTTTATCTAGTGAAGATGCTGATAAAAAGAGAGGTTTTGATGAAATTATTAATAGTCCAATTTACAAGGAATTTGTAATTAGTAACGATGGTAAAACTAGCGGAATATTGGTTTATATCAAACCAGACGAAAAATTATCAGATCTAATAAATAAAAAAAATAATTATTTAGATAAAAAAGATAAAGACGAACTAACATCTCAAGATAAAAAATATTATAAAAAATTCTTAAAAGAATATGACAAATATAAAAAATTATATAATCAAAAAAATCACCAAAATATAAATGAAATTAGATTAGTTATAGAAAGATATAGCGATACAGCAAAAATTCATTTAGGAGGCATTCCTATGATTGCTGATGATATGATGACTTACATTAAAAATGACATAATAGTATTTGGTGCGGGAGTATTTCTTTTCATTATTGCTACGCTTTGGTTTGTTTTTAGAAATTTGTTATGGGTTTTTATTCCACTTTTAAGTTGCTTTTTTGCAGTTCTTATAATGATCGGCTTGCTAGGCTTAGTAGGATGGAAAGTTACAGTTATATCTTCAAATTTTATAGCTCTAATGCTTATTTTAACAATGGCTATGAATATCCATATGAGTGTTAGGTATTTACAATTTAAAAAAGAAAATCCAAATGTATCAAATAGTGAAGCAATACTTTGGACTTCTGGCAAAATGTTTTGGCCAATACTTTATACTGTACTTACTACGATATGTGCATTCCTATCGCTTATATTTAGCGAAATTAAACCTATTATAGATTTTGGATGGATGATGACTGTTGGCTTGCTAGTATCTTTATCAATAACTTTTACTTTACTTCCTGCTATTTTAAATAGTTTAAGCAAATTAGATACAAATTTAAAAGAAGAAAAAAAATCAAAAATTACTACCTTTTTAAGTAAAGTATCTCAAAAAAATACCAAAACTATTTTTACTACTGCTTTCCTTGTAGTTGTTCTAAGTATTCTGGGTATTAGCAAGTTAGAGGTAGAAAATAGTTTCATAAATTATTTTGACGAAAAAACTGAAATTTATAAAGGAATGAAGTTAATTGACAGTAAACTTGGAGGAACAACTCCCCTTGATGTAATTGTTAAATTTCCTAGTAAAGATAATGTAGAAAAAGATGATGATGATTTTGATAGTTGGGATGATGAAGAAAAAGATGATGCTAAATATTGGTTTACAAGAAATAAAATTGATAAAATTACTCTAGTTCATGACTATTTAGATAGTTTAGAAGCTGTAGGTAAAGTTATATCCTTTGCTTCTATGGTTAGAGTTGCTGAAGATTTAAATGATGGTAAAAAATTACAGGGATTAGAAATGGGTGTTTTGTATACAAAAATACCTAATTCGATTAAAAAAGAAATAATAGATCCTTACATATCTATAAAAAATAACGAAGCTAGAATTAGTATAAGAGTTATGGATTCTAAAGAAGATTTAAGAAGAAATGAATTAATAAAAAAAATTAATTATGATTTAGAAAATCAGCTTGGCTTGAATAAAAACGAATTTAAATTAGCTGGTGTACTTATTCTTTTTAATAACCTCTTGCAAAGCTTATTTAAATCTCAAATATTAACATTGGGCGTTGTTATGGCGGGAATAACTCTCATGTTTTTAATATTGTTTAGAAACATAACTTTATCACTAATCGGTGTTGTTCCAAATTTTATGGCCGCTTTTTTGATTTTAGGGATTATAGGTCTTTTAGGAATACCTCTAGATATGATGACAATAACTATAGCTGCAATAACAATTGGTATAGCTGTAGATAATAGCATTCATTATATTTATAGATTTAAAGAAGAGTTTAAAAATATAAAAGACTATAATAAAACTCTTGAAAAATGCCATGATACAGTTGGGGTAGCTATATTAAATACTTCTATCACAATTGTTTTCGGTTTTTCTATTCTTGTGCTTTCAAATTTTATCCCCACAATTTATTTTGGAATTTTTACTGGAATAGCAATGCTTTTGGCTATGGTTTCAGTTTTAACACTATTGCCAAAACTTATTTTAATAGTAAAACCTTTTGGTAATGTCTGACGTAATAGATTTAATACAAAATAATATTTCGGCTTTTGATCTTATTGTTTTTCTTATTGTTGCGTACTCAATGGCACAAAGTGCCGCTAAAGGATTTATGATGAGTTTGCTTTCGTTTTCAAAATGGCTACTCGCTTTAATAATAACAATAATATTAGTCCCAAAACTAAATCCTTTGATCGAAGACTATATAGAATCAGAGTTTGTCGCCGATATCGGCTTAGGAATCTTTATATACATAATTTCATTATTTATAATAATTAGTCTAGGTAGGGCGATTGGTAAAGCTATTACCTACTCTGGGCTTGGTTCTGTTGACAAAACTTTTGGTTTAATTTTTGGAATATTTAAAGGTTATGTAATTTGCGTATGTATTTTTTCTTTATTAAATTGGTTTTATCCACACAAAAATTGGCCTATTGAAACTGAAGATACTTATTCTTTTCAAATAATATATAAAGGAAGTGAGTTTTTGGTTGATGAGTTTCCTAACAGTAAAGATTACTACGATCAGACTGAGGAAAAGATAGAAAAAATTTAGATGGATAGATTGAAAGAAGAGTGTGGAATCTTTGGAGTATATAATAACAAAGATGCTGCAGCTTTAACAGCGTTAGGTTTACATGCGCTTCAACACAGAGGGCAAGAAGGCTGTGGTATTGTTTCATGCAATGGTAAAAATTTTTATACTGAAAGAAGATTTGGTTTAGTTGGAGATAACTTTACTAAAGGAAAAATTATAGAAAAGTTACCCGGCGCTAGTGCTATTGGACATAATCGATATTCAACAGCTGGAAATAATTTACTGAAAAATATACAACCTTTTTTTGCAGATTTGCACTCAGGCGGCATTAGCATTGCCCATAATGGAAATTTGAGTAATGCAATACAGTTAAGAAAAGAATTAGTTAAAAATGGATCTATTTTTCAAACAACATCAGATACAGAAACAATTGTACAATTAGTTGCAAAATCAAAAAGAACAAAAATAGTTGAAAAGATAATTGATGCTCTTTTTAAAATCCAAGGAGGGTATGCACTCTCAATACTTACAAGCAAAGAACTAATAGGAATTAGAGATCCATTTGGAATTCGTCCTTTAGTAATAGGAAAGCTTAATAATTCTTTCATTTTAGCATCTGAAACTTGTGCTCTAGATATAATTGGTGCTAAATTTTTTAGAGAAGTAGAAAATGGAGAGATTGTTATTATAAATGAAAATGGCTTGAAAAGTTTGAAGCCATTTCCCAAAATTAAAGAAAGACCTTGTATTTTTGAATATATATACTTCTCTAGACCCGATAGCATCATAAAAAATATTAGCGTTTATGAATATAGAAAAAGATTTGGAGCTGAACTAGCAAAAGAATCTCATGTAGAATCAGATTTGATTGTACCTGTTCCAGATTCTGGTGTTCCTGCCGCTATAGGATATTCTGAAGAAATAAAAAAAAATGTTGAATTAGGAATTATTAGAAATCACTATGTAGGAAGAACTTTTATAGAACCTACTCAACAAATAAGAAGTTTAGGAGTAAAATTAAAACATAATACTAATAAATCTCTCATCAAAAATAAATCGTTGATTTTAATTGACGATTCTTTAGTTAGAGGAACAACCTCAGTTAAAATTATTAAAATGCTTTATGATGCTGGAGCTAAAGAGATTCATTTAAGAATAGCTTCTCCCCCTATAAAGTATCCAGATTATTATGGCGTAGATACTCCAAATAAAAATGAACTTCTTGCATCAAAAATTAGCTTGGAGGAAATGAGAAAATTTATTAACGCAACAACCCTTAAATTTTTATCTTTGGAGGGTTTGTATAAATCTATGGGATGTGAAAAAAGAAATAATATATACCCTCAGTATACTGATCATTGTTTTACAGGAGAATACCCAATTAAACCTATAGATGCAGTTAATAAGGGTTTTATAGATAATCAAATTTCTTACCTATCTGCAAAATCTTAATTAAAAATAGTATTTAGTTAAATCCTATTACTCGAGAGTCTTCAGTCAAAATATATAGTTTTCCATTACTTATAACAGGTGCAGTTGTAATTTTATCTCCAATATTTTTATAATATTCAACTTTTCCAGTAGTTGCAGAACTTACTATTAGGTGTCCATTTAAAGTAACTGCATAAATTTTCCCTGAACCTAAAATGTAACCGGTAATTATGGTATTGCGCTTCTTTTTTTTAAGTATTTTTAAAATATTATTAGAAGAAATTATTTCACCAGAATTTTTTTTCATTATTACAAAATAACCATTATCAGTAATAAAAAATATATTCGAACCATCTATAATAGGATTGCCAGTAGTTCCCAAATCTTTTTCCCAATTACGTTTACCATTTTCTAAATTATAGGAAAAAAACTTTGATTCTGTAGAAAAAATAACATCATTTTCATCTATAACTATAGCTGAAGATTTGAAGAAATCAGTAGCATGTGTAAATAAAGACTCAGCTACGTTTACAGACCAATAAATGTTTCCATTTTCACCATTTATTTTGAATAAATCTCCAGAAGAATTGAGGGAAACAATATCATCGTTTTTTGTTATTGCTGGTTGTAAAAAGAAGTAAGATTTTATAAAAGATTTTACTGTTCTTAAATCCCAAACTATAGATCCATCCGTAGTATTAAAGGTCAAAAGCCTATTATCTTGATTTATTAAAAAAATATTATTTTTAAAAATTTTAATAAATGATTTAAAAGGCACTCCATGATTTTTAATCCATATTGGTTTCCCTGTGTTCAAATTAATTGAATAAATAAAACCAATATTATCTGCCACATAAATATTATTTTTTTTGATAGATAAATTTAAATTTTTATATATTTTTTTATAAACTTTTTTATATAAATTAATCTTCCATAAAATTTTTCCACTATTATTAATTAAAAAAATAGTACCTCTATCATCAGAAAGTATAATGTTATCTTTATAAATAAGAGGAGGAAATATATTTTTTGAAAGACTGTATTTATTTTTTCCTATCTTCTTTTTTAAAAATTTATTTTCAGCGCTAGATAAATAAATATTACCTGTGTTATTTTGTTGATTTAATCCCGCCATTAGCCATGAAGAGTTTTTTTTAGCTTTTGATAGAATAATTTTTTTATATAGATTTTTTTCATCAGAATAAATATTTTCTGATGATAAAATTTTTTTTTTCTCTATTACTTCTCTTTGTTTTTCTTCTAATTCAGCTATTCTTCTTTTTTCTTTTTCTCCCTGACTCCATATTCCAGATTTATTGTCAAATGAACAATTGAACAATAATAAAGATATTAAAGGAAATATTAAAAAATAATTTTTAGTCATGATTTAATAAGGCGAGCTGAAGTCTTGCTTGCTCGTAAAGATCATTATGTAAATTTTTTATCGCAAAAACTTGTGAATAAAATTCTTTTGCCTTAATGCTTTGTTTTTTAGACGCAAAATAATCTCCTAAAAATAATAAAGCATGTGCTTTCCATAAAGAATTGGAGTTTAACAGGGGTTTTGCTAGCTTTAATACCTCCAATTCATTGCTGTAGTTAGCTTGCAATAACATTTTTTTATAAATCAGTAAGTGCTTTACCTCCTCATCAAATTTATTATTTTCTAATAAATGATCAAATAAATCTGATAATTCTTTCTCATTTTCTATTAATTTTTGGTCCAGTATTAAAAAAATAGAAAGAGTTGAATAAGTAGAGTCGTTAGCAAAAATAGCTTTTTTTAATATATTTTTAGCCAATGCTTTTTCTCCATTGCTTAAATAAATCTTTGCTTGTATGTAATTTTCTGACGCTAAAATTCGTTTTTTTTCTTTTTGATCTAAATAAAAAATAACTGAAGTTATTAATATTAAAAAAACAAATACTGATGAATAAATTAAAAATTTATTTGAATCGTAGAACTGTCTAAGTTTTGATTTTTTTGTTACATCATATTGAGTTTCAAATTGATTTTCAGCCATTTAAAATTCTATTTTATTTATAAACATTTTTTATAGCAGGAAATTTTCTAGCTCTTACATCTTTAGTATAATTCATTATGCTCTTATCTATAATTTTTCTTAAATTTGTATATCTTTTAACAAATTTTGGAGAAAAGTCACTTAATCCCAACATATCATCAGTAACGAGTATTTGACCATCGCAATATTTTGAGGCACCAATACCAATAGTGGGTATTGTAACACACTTTGTAATTTTTTTAGCAAGGCTTTCTACAACACATTCAATAACTAACGCAAAAGCTCCGGATTTTGAAACAGATTTAGCATCCTCTAAGATTTTTTTTCTTTGAGTAGAATTTTTACCTTTTAATTTAAAATTGGATGAAGTTTGCGGCATCAAACCTACATGACCCATTACTGGTATTTTTTTTTTAACGAGATACTTAATTATTTTTGAAACTTTTTTTCCTCCTTCTAATTTAACTGCATCGCATTTTGTTTGTTTAATTATTTTTTTTGCATTTTTATAAGCAATATTTTTATTAGAATAAGTTTTATTTGGCATATCAAGTACAACTAAACTTTTTTTTGCAAAACTTTTTACTGTTTTGCCATGAAGCATCATGGTTTCTATACTAACCCCTTTGGTAGTTTTCATTCCATGTAATACCATGCCCAAAGAATCTCCTACTAAAATTATATCGCAATATTTATCTGCAATTTGTGCAATTGTTTTAGAATATGCTGTTAAACAAATTATTGGCGTCTTGTTCTTTTTCTTTAGAATTTTTTTAATTGTTATCTTTTTCATTCTCAGGAATCAATTTTTTAAACTTTTTTTGTAGCTCTTTTTCTTTAGAGCAAAAAGACTCACAAACTAAACTGAATGTATCAATTAATTCTCTAGCTCGATCATAATCATATTGCTTTATTTTTAGCAACGTAAGCATATATATAGCTTCATCATTTTTGGGATTTATAAGCAACACATTGTTTAAACTGATTTCCTCTTCCTCTTCATTTTCGCTAGCATTAAATATTTTCGCTAAATACAGGTATGATTTTTCGCTCTTTGGATTAAAAACTATATCTCTTTCAAATAAAATTTTTGATTTTTCAAATTCTTTATCTTGAAAAAGTTTTAATCCTTTTTCAAAACTATCTGATTGCTTTGATATTGCTTGAGGATGTTCAAATATAAGCAAGGAAATAATTATTAGTTGTATTAAATAAAATTTATTTTTCATACATTAATTTTCCTCTTTGCGATGTCTATCATATTTTTAAAATTCCTTTACAAAAAATATATATTTCTTTTGACTCTTTTTTACTTGATAAAGGCTTATATCTTACAACTTTTTTAAAAGTTTTTTTTGCTTTTTCATTAATATCTTTGAATATAGAACCCATGAATATTTTTGACAAGAAAACACCATCGTCTAATAAAATTTTCTTTGCTAAATCCATCGCATTTATACATAGTTCCCCAGTTTTATATGAATCAAGCTCTTTATTTCCTGAGGTATTCACCGCCATATCAGACAAAACCACATCAATCTTATTATCAAAATAAAGCATTATCTTTTCATAAATATTGGTTGTCATAAAATCTCCTTGTATAAAATCAACTCTATCAATTTTTTCCATAGATTTATAATCCACTGCTAATATTTTGCCTTTGATTATTTCTTTTTTTGCTACTTGAGACCATCCGCCAGGACTAGATCCTAAATCTAATAAAGAGGAATTTTTCTTAATGAAATTAAATTTTTCATTCATTTCAATTAATTTAAAAGCTGATCTTGATCTAAATCCCTGAATTTTTGATTGCTGGAAATACTTATCTTTTTTTTGCTTTTTTAACCAATTTTTAGATGCTTTGTTTTTTTTCAAATTTCTAATTTTTCTTTTAAATAAAACTATAAAACTTCTTCATCATCATCTTCTTTTAAAGAGGATATAAATGATTTTTTATTTTTATGATTATAATGAAAAATGCTTATCGGAATAAGTAATAGGTAAATTACGCCTGTTAAAAATAAAGTTTCAAAAGTATAAAAAATTAAAAGGCTAACAAAAATTCCTATCCCTAGTAATAAAAAAATTGCAAAATGTTTTGGAATTAATATTCTTTTTAGTGAATAAGTTGGTATTTTACTTACCATTAAAATTGATGTTGCTAGAATTGATATTATTCCTAAAACAGCATAATTTTCAAATTCTACTATACCGCTTAAGCTAAGTATTAATGGCAATAAAACCAGGCCAGCAGCAGCTGGGGATGGCACACCTTCAAAAAAATTTATTTTCCAAGATTCATTTTCTTCTACTGTAGTTAAATTAAATCTTGCCAAACGTAATGCACAACATACTGCGTAGATTAAAACTAACATCCAACCCAACTTTCCAATTTCATTTAAAGACCAAAAATACATTATAAATCCTGGAGCTACACCAAAACTAATGACATCGGTAAGTGAATCTAGTTCCTTGCCAACTTTAGATGTGCCTTTAATTAGTCTAGCTACCCTACCATCTAAAGAATCTAGAATTGCAGCAAAACCTATTAAAATAATTGCCATGGAAAAATTTTCATCTAGAGCAAATTTTATAGAACTTAGACCCAAACAAACTCCAAAAATGGTTAGAGCATTAGGAAGTAATAATTTAGGATTTTTTTTTGATATTAGTTTAAATTCTTTTTTATTTTCTAACATAATTTTATTTCTTTCTTGCTAATAAAGTCTCACCAGCTATAGTTTTTTGGTTTTTACTTACTAAAAGATTATAATTTTTGAAATATAAGTCAACTCTACTACCAAATCTTATTATGCCAAATTTTTCACCTTGTTTTAATTGTTGATCTTTTTTTACATCACAAACTATTCTTCTGGCAATTAATCCTGCTATCTGGACTAAAACAAATTCATCTCCGTTTGAATTTTTAATTTTAATATAATTTCTTTCATTTTCTTCACTAGCTTTATCAAATGATGCATTGATATAGGATCCTGGTTTATAAAGTATTTCAGCTACTGAACCTGATATTGGTATTCTATTTACATGACAGTCAAAAACGTTCATAAAAATACTTATTCTTGTATATTTTTTTTCACTTAAACCTAATTCTTTAGGTCCATTAGTTTCTATAATTTGAGATATAACTCCATCTGCTGGACTTATAAGATAATTTTCATCGTTAATAGAAAATCTTTCTGGATCTCTAAAAAAATAATATATCCAAACTGTTAAAATAAAACTTATTATTCCTAAAAAATTAGATATTAATAAAAGGATAAATGTTACTACTCCAGCTATAGCTAAAAATCTATAACCCTCTTTATGTAATCTAGGAAACAAAATGTCCATCATATCAATAAACTTTATAATTTTAGGTTAATATGTATATTAAGGTGTTAAATTCAATTAATAAAATTAAATTATAATGGCAAAAATTAAAGTAAAAAACCCTGTTGTTGAGTTAGATGGTGATGAAATGACCCGAATAATATGGGATTTTATCAAAAAAAAACTAATTATTCCTTATCTAGACATCAATATTCAATATTACGACTTGGGTATAAAAAATCGAGATAAAACATCTGATCAAGTAACAATAGATTGCGCCAATGCCATTAAAAAATTTGGAGTAGGAATAAAATGCGCAACAATCACACCAGATGAAAATCGTGTAAAAGAGTTTGGGTTAAAAAAGATGTGGGTGTCTCCTAACGGAACTATTAGAAATATATTAGGTGGTACTGTATTCCGTGAGCCAATAATTTGTAAAAATATTCCTAAATTAGTTCCTGGTTGGACAAATCCAATTGTTATAGGAAGA
>MDTE01054570.1_pt1 | contig 13027 bp, 12 predicted proteins | sample 811231 | NCBI WGS metagenome assembly MDTE01 (sample SAMN05326651, study PRJNA326480) | marine metagenome | isolation source: seawater | place: Indian Ocean: Red Sea | collected 2010
ACCGGCGACTTCAGTTGCCCGTTCCTCAAAGTCTGCTTCGGTTCCGTGTTCTTTCAAATCCTCGTCGATCTCGCTCAATTTTGAGACGAGAGCCGCCAGTCGTTCTTCCAGACGGGGTTTGAACGTGTTCGCATCGACCATTATTCGGGTCCCGGCTTAGCGATTATTGAAATTAACGTACGTCTATTCTATTGGTGGTCATTCCCTTTTAGATACTACTTGAGGAAATTCTGTCACATTCACGGACTGTGGGCGAGTCCTTAGAAATTTTCCGTAATTAGATGTTTTTACTGTGTTTTTTTGTTCATATACGCCGCTTCGCAGTTAAACTGCGGTCCAGCCGCCATCAATGGGAAGCGTAATCCCCGTCACCATTGATGACGCCGGGCTGGCGAGATAAAGCAGCCCGCCCGCCAGTTCCCAAGGTTCTCCAAACCGGCCGATGGGCGTGTCCGCCTCGATTGCATTCACCAGATCAGGATCTGATTGCATCCGTGACGCCCCGAAATTGGTCCTGAAGAACGTGGGAGCGATTGCGTTAACCCTAATGCCTTTCTCGGCCCATTCGACGGCTAGACCTCGGGTTGTGTTCACCAGCGCCCCTTTGGTTGCCTGATAGCCGATATGGGCGAAATGCCGGTTGCCGACCAGTCCGACGATGGACGAAATATTGATGATCCTGCCATTGCCGTGTTCGACCATATGTCGCGCGGCAGCCCTGCTGCCCAAAACCACTGCTGTAAGGTTAACTTCCAGGACGTCGTCCCAGTCGGCGTCTGTCATGTCCAATGTCGGGCCCCGGCGTGTAATGCCGGCGTTGTTAAGCAGTATGTGTAGTCCGCCTAGAGCAGAAGCCGCCTCGTCGATGGTTTCTTTCAGGGCTTTGCGGTCCGAAACATCCAATTCGAGCGCAAGCGCGTGACCGCCGCCTTCCGTGATCTCTGCGACTACGGCGTCTGCCTTGGCTTTATCGATATCGACCACGGCTACGGAGGCACCTGCATTAGCGTATGTCATGGACGCGATGCGCCCAAAGCCGTCGCCGCCGCCCGTCACGAAGGCGACATCGCCGTCAAACCGGAAAAGTTTGTCGATGGAAAGATCTTGATAGGCGTTCATGGCGTCTTCTCCTCTTTCTTCTGTTCGGTACTCAATATTCGAACCAGGACCACACCCATTATGGCGACTATCGTGACGATGATCGCCCCCATAGCGAAAAACCCGGTTGCCAGCGTCGTAGCACCGACAATCGCGCCCATTAGCACCGGTACCGTGAGCGACGCGGTACGGTTCATGGTCGCGCGAAGACCCACGCTGATACCCTGTCGCTCCGTTCCAGCGCAACGCGTCAGCACCGACAGAATCATTGGAAATGCAGTGCCCGAACAAACGCCTGTAGCGCAGGCGATAGTCCAAAGCGACCAGAAACCTGAAAATAGAGGGGCCAGGCAGAATGTGATCGTTGAGAGCGCCGTACCGACGAGTACGAGCCAGTGGGGCTCTACCCACTGGGACAAACGGCCGACCGTGAGGCCGGCCACGCTTCCTGAAAGCGCGATACTGCCGACGATGAAACCGATTTCCCCGCCCGTGAATTCGATGCTCTCGAGATATACTGCGAGGAATGTGTGCCGCATGGCATATGTGCCGGCAAGCACCGCGGAGACGACGATGACATAGGCAACCATTGGTACCCGTAGTAACCCGAAACCGGCAGCGTAGTGCGCCCAGCGCGGGATCAGATCGTTCACGCTGGCTTTTTGCGCGGTCCCCGTATCGATAGACTTGGGAACCGCGGCGACTGTCAAGACAAACGCGAAGGACCATAAGGAGACCATCAGGAAGGCGCCCCAAGGACCAAGATGTTGCCAGGCCAGCCCGGCAAGGAGCGGCCCTAGGAAATTTCCCAGGGTAGCGAGGAACGAAAACCGTCCCATCATCTCTGGCGCACCCGCGGTCAGCCTGCCCACCAGCGCCTGGGCCCCGATCCAACATGTAAGGTGGAGAAAACCGACGACGATCTGAAGCGAAATCATGCCACTGATATTTGGAAGGAGAGGATATAGCGGCACGAGAAGCGCGCCCATGGTCCCAAGGGCGATCGAGACCTTCCGGGCGCCCAGGCGGTCCATCACGGCACCGGTCTGGATCGAAAATACCATGGCGGCCGCGGCGCGCATGGCAATCGCCATGCCGATCCAGAACGCACTTGCACCAATATCGAGCGCCCAGAGGGGCACGATCAGTGTCATCATCGGAATCTGGCTGAGGCTGAAGAACCCTGTCGCAAAGACGGTAGCGCGGCCAAAGCGGCTGGACACAATGGTCGAAGGGGATTCGTCTGACACCAAAGATCTCTGGAATTGCGTGGCTGGATGGCGGCGAATATAGTTCGAACTCGCAGTATTCTTTACGGGAAAGATTAGGTCATGGCGACAGCAATTGCCGATATCGATGTCAGACCTTTGTCGGACGCCTGCGGGGCGGAGATACTCGGGGTGGATCTAAGCGAACCGCTGACTCCCCAAACGCTGAAGGCCATTGAAGAGGCATGGTACGAACATCTGGTAATCATTTTTCGGGACCAGGATATCTCCAACGACGATCAGGTTAGGTTCTGCAGGTATTTCGGCGATCTGGAAGAAGTGCGTACCGGCAAATATGCCAACGAAGAAATGCAGTACACCATGATGATAACGAACGTCACTGATACCGGCATGCAGACGGCGTTGGAAAATGGCGAAATGTGGTTTCATTCCGATCAGTGCTATTACGAAATACCCTGCCGTGCATCGACGCTATATGCGATGGAGATTCCGGCGGTAGGCGGAAATACGCTGTTCGCCAATTGCTATAAGGCCTGGGAGATGCTGCCGTTGGATTTAAGGGAAAAGCTGCAGCCGTTGAAAGCGCACAACATATATGACTATGTGGGCAATCCACTAAAACGGGGCGACAATGTCGATCCCGACGCCCCGCAATACAGCCATCCGGTTGCGCGACTTCATCCGGAAACAGGTAAGCATGCCCTGTATGTGAACCGGCTGATGACCGACTATATTGAAGGCATGGATCCCGAAGAAAGCGACGATGTTTTGCAGCAGCTATTCGAGCACAGTGAAAAGTCAGAATTTACTTACGAACATGTCTGGCGCGTCGGTGATCTAATGATTTGGGACAATCGTTGTGCGATGCACGCCCGGACAGATTTCGACCCCGACGAACGTCGCATGATGCGCCGCATCACCATCAAGGGCGAGACGGTTCGGTAGGCGATAGAGATTACTACGGTTTACTCTGCGGCGATCGCATTTCTGGTTTTCGGTCGGTATACCCAATCGGAATAACCGGCTAAATCAACTTCGCGACCGCGTCTTCTACCACCGTGCCCTTAAAGTAATCGGGGTTAAGCCGCGTTGCGAAGGTCGCGGGGTTAGTAAATACGAAATCCTTGAAATCTTCTTCCGTCATCAACCCCTTTTCAACCGCCTCGTAGGTCTCGCTGAGAATCTCTCCGAAATCGACTACATCCCAGTGGCCTAAATCGGATGAAAACATTGCCTTCAGCTTGACGTCCAGCTTATTGGCCTTTGTGTTGAAGGCCGTATAGTTCAAGGCATCATCCGCCTCGCACCCGAAATACAGATTGTTCACAAACAAATCGCGAATGTCCTCCTTACATGTAATGTCCACATGCTTCCAGTCATCAACGAATGATGGCGTCTCACCTGGTGTCGTGCGACCGTCGCGTAAATAAGAATCCTTGTTTTCCAGGAAGCGTTCGCCGGTTTGATTTGGTTTGGTGCCGTAGAGATCAAACATTTCCACGGAAAGTTCTACATCCCAGTTCGCCGGGTCATGATATTCCAATAGTTGGTCCACATTGCGCTTTTCCCAGAACTCGAAAAGATCATTGTAAAGTGCAGCCGCCCACCAGACGCCACCCTCTAGGAAAGCGATATTAAGGTCGGGAAACCGTTGTGTGACACCGGACAGGAATAAAGCGCGCGCCGCCGCATGCCCCATTGTTGCAAACAGGCCGAGCCGGTTGAACACATAATTGCTGGTAGAACCGTGAACGCCGCCATAGTTGATGCTGTGACCAGCAGGCGCAACTTTAAGTTCGACGCATTTGGCCCAGAACGGGTCATAATCATAGGGACTATCGAGCGCTAGCGGCGTCCAGTGCCGGGCATAATCAGCGAGCTCGGGCGCGTTAGCGACCACTTCCGGGTGCGGTCGCAGTACCTCGTTGCAGGTCATGGCCGCCTGCATGCCCAGTTCCTTGACGGCAAATTCCAACTCGCCAATGGCTTCATCCGGCGTGTGCATGGGTATCAGTGCGGCGGGCCTCATACGACGGCTGACATCCTTAAAGAGTTCTGCGTTCATCATGTTGAGTGCGCGAGCCGCAGCGGCACGAACTTCATCATCCGGCATCACCTGAATCCAAAATCCCAGCGTGCTGTAGAGAGTGCTGAAATCAACGCCGGCCTCATCTAGACGCCTCTCATATAGCCCCGGCAACATGGTGGCGAGGCGGTCGATGGTGTATTTGCCCGTATGAGCCTGCCAGAAATTAGACTTGGCACCGCCGGGTCGTGAGGTTGCCAAAGCCTTATCGAAACGCTTGACCAAATCGGGCCCGCCGACCACTTTCAGAAAATCCGGCAGCACGAACCCACATTCGATGATGTGTGCATCGGCATCTATTACCGGATGCCCAAGGCGCGATCGCAATTCCGATGATTCTGTCGACTTAATCGTATATTCACCCATGCCGAATCCCTTTACACCCTCCGAATGCCATTAGCGTCAGCGGGCGTTATATGAAAACAATAACCAACCTATATCTTTTATTAATAGTGCCTGTCAATCAGGTGCGAATGGAATTGTGTGCGAGGAGCATAAATTTCTAATTTAAACCTAAATCTTTTTTAGATTGCCTGTTTCTCGATCTAACCGAAATCAACGTTTTGGTATTTTCTCTGACACACCTTTGTCTAACCAACCACGGTTAGTATCTTTTGAGTCGTGGACAAAGAATTTTCCTAGCTTGTATTAATATCATTCCGGCGCCGTTTTCCTGAATGACAAGCGTTTAAGGATATTGTCATACCACTTAGCTAGGTTTACGTAGGTTTCGGACCATTCAGGAACGATGCCTCGGAATTCCATATAACCCATCGCACAGGCGACAGCGATTTCACCCAATAATGGCGGGTCATTAAAATCTATCGCCGCGCTGTCGAGAACCGAAAGCGTTGATTTTATTTTAGCCGTTTGGCGTTCGACAATTTCTTGTGAATATTTTTCGCTCGGCCTCTGTTTCTCTTGGGATATCACAATCACCGTGTCGCCAAGACCATCGCCCAACGCCTCAAGTGTAAGGGTCTGCCATCGCTCTGGTTCAGATTTCGGTATTAAATCGATACTACTGGTCAAACTATCCAAATACGCGCATATCACCGGAGAGTCACACACGATATCGCCTGTACCAAGGACTGCCACCGGCACTTTGCCAAGCGGATTGAAGTTGTTAATGTCACCACGTTCTTCACGCGTGATTGTTGTCCATTCGACCTCATCATATAGCCCTGCCTCAAAGGCCACGACACGGACTTTACGAGCGTAAGGTGAATTATTTGTTACATAACATTTCATTTTAACTTCCCTGTTTTACTGCGAAATTTTTTTGACTATCTGCAGAGTAATTTTTCATTATCCTGGGTTTTTAATAAGGCGCGCATGTTCAAAAATCAGACCCGGCTTTCAGGGTAAGCGGTCATCGCAACATAAGTATATTCATACACTATATATTAAATTTTATTATATCTAACCATACGAATCGACATAATGAATTTCTTGTAATAGCCTATTCCCATTAATAACTAATATTACCTTGAGGGAGGGATCTATGAACTACTTCAAACTTGTGCTTTGTGCTGCTGGTGGCATCGCCTTTTCAACTACCGCCTCGGCCGCAACGATCGGTATCGGTTCAACGAAAGCTGGCGCCGTTTCTCAGATAACAGCGACCATTTCAAAGGCCGTTTCTGAGCACGCTCCAGGCATCCAGATGCGACGTCAAACCATGGGCGGCACGCAGCAATATATCCCTGTTGTTAATGCGGGAGAACTTGCGTTTGGAATATCAAACATCTCTCAATATTATATGGCGCTTACCGGCACAGGACTTTCGAAAGGTACTAAATACGACAACCTGCGCATGGTCGCGACGATGATGAAATTTACAATATCCGTTGTCGTACCCAAGAAATTGGGCATTACCAAAATTTCCCAGCTCAAAGGGAAACGAATGGCCACCGGCTTCAAGGGGGCACCGCTTTTTAACAATATTTTTCATGCCTTTCTGGCGACCGGAGACCTGACCCCGGCTGATATCAAATCGGTTCCCCAGGTGGGCCTCGTCCAGCATTGGCGATCATTCATTGCTGGAAAACTTGATTTCGCATGCGCTGCCGCTGGGTCCGGCTTTGTAAAACAGATGGAAGCAAAAATTGATGGTGGCGTCCGTCATATTGGCTTTCCAAAGGGCGAAGCTTCCTTAAAAAAGGTGCATAAACATTTCCCTAAGACAGAATTTTCCATTGTTAATCCCAGAAAAGGTTTAACCGGTGTTATCGAACCCACTAACATGGTTTCCTATGACTACCTGTTGTGGACTCACAAGGGGGTGTCTGACGAGGTCGTCTATAAAGTAACCAAGGTCATGCACACTCAGGAGAAGCAGTTAAAAGCAGGCGGACCGCTATGGCGTTCCTACGAAGCGAACAAACGGCTGGCAAAGCAATTTGGGAGCGATGTGCCTTATCATCCTGCAGCAATCAAATACTATAAGGATGTCGGTCTCCTGAAATAGAGGCGGAAAAAATCTGGTTGTTTATCAATATTTAAAAGGCCAGTTTTAAAATGAAAAGCGGCCGCCCCCATGGGCGGCCGCTTAGCTTTTTGGAAGTGCGGGTGTGTGAAAGTGCTGAATGACGGGTATCCGGTCGCCGCAGTGTCTAAACGTGCCGGACATAAAAGCGACGTCGTGACACTACGCATTTACACGCATGCTATGCCGGGCGCTGACGAGATAATGATGGAGCAGTTTGACGAGGAATACTTAGTTCGTGACTACAATGTGACTACTGGTAGCAAAAAACCGCAGTTCCCTGCGGTCAAATTAGCGTCCCCAAGGGGAGTCGAAGAAGGCCCAGGTATAACAGTGAATTCCAGTACTTCACCCAGCCCGTTCCGGCCGTGGGGTGCCGGGTCATGATGCTGACCACCCGCGGGTCGGGGGCTCCGGTGCGCTCCGCTGGTTCAATAGATGCGGCGGTTTCTTGGGTCTTTTAGTGATTTTCGATCTAGCGGATGCGTGGCATTGCCCATCCTCTTGTTGCGGGCAGACGGTCAGTCGCCGAAAATCAGCACAAAGGTCGTTGCGGTATGGGACGGCGTTGACCTATATAAAACACTTATAGGGAGGTGCGTCGATATGGATATCCGGCAACTCAGGTATTTCTTCGAAATTGTCGAAGCTAAAAGTTTCACGCGCGCAGCTGATCGCGTTCGGGTTGCCCAGCCGGCGCTGGGGCTGCAAATCCGGAAACTTGAGGAGGAATTGGGGGTTTCTCTTTTGCACCGTCATTCCCGCGGGGTTGAACCGACGGAGGCCGGGACGGTTCTGTTGCGTCACGCTACCGCGATCCTCAAACAGGTTGAGCAGGCAAGGCGGGAGGTGACCGATCATTCGGGTCCGCCGCGGGGCGAAATCACGTTGGGCATTACCCCCACAGCCAGCGCAGTTCTTGCCAAAACGCTTGTTGAACGGTGTTGGGAAAAATATCCGGATATTTCCCTTAATCTGTTCGAAGGGCTGAGTGAGGGGATTATGCGCCGGCTCAGCGAGAACAAACTCGATATGGGATTTACCTATAACCCGACTGTCGTTAGCGGTATCCGAACGGAACCGCTGCTACTTGAATATCTGTATCTGATTGTCCCAACCTCAGCGGAAGACCCCGGTGACACAATAACCTTCCGCGAAGTTTGTCAGCGGGAACTTATTCTCCCCAGCCGTGGTTTGGGGTTGCGGGAATGGATCGAAGAAGCGGCCCGAGAGAGGGATTTCAAACTCAATATCGTTCTGGAAATACACGCGGTTGCGACATCTCGGGATCTTGTTGAAGGCGGCCTGGCGTGCGGAATTTTGCCCTATGCCGGTGTCCAACAATCGGTAGCGGCGGGACGGCTGTATGCAGCACAAATCGTCCGTCCCCGCATTCCGCGAACTCTCCACATTGCCTATGCATCGTCTTTCCTTGAGAACAATGCCTCGCGCGCTGTCCGAGGCCTGATCGACGAGGTAATCGCAGACCGGATCGATGCCAGCGAAGGGCGGCTGAAACACGCCTGATCAGATATTTCGAAACGGAATGGAAGCTAGCTCGCAAGTGTTTTTGATTATACTTATATGAACAACGTAATAATAATTTTGTAACATGAGAGGATCGTCATGAGCTCTAAAACAGTGGTCGCCGCCCTCGACAAGGTGGTCGATAAATATTCCAAGAATTCCCGGATGATCAACGAACCCCTGACAAAGGGCCGGGCCTATATGTTTGTCATGCAGCATCGCCAGAATACGATGCACCGCAATTCGGTGCTGAAGCTGCGCGTCGCAACGAACTGTCCGGAATGGGACGTCAAGCTTGGCATTCTCGAAGCCTGTGTCGAAGAAATTGTATCCGATACGGATCACGGCGACGGACGGCCACATTGGAAAGTGCTGGAAGACCTCGGCGTCGATTGCGGCATGAAGCGGTCCCAGATACGAAGCGCAAAATTGCTACCGTCCACACGTCTCGCCTGGCGTGCTTGGGACGGATTGATGACCAACCGGCACTGGCTACTTGGTCTCATGGCCAATACCTGCGCCGAACGGTCGAACATTCCCGGTTACGGTCGTGGTGTTGTTCGCAAGAAGGGCTGGTTCGGCAACGAAAACCGGCGCTGGGGTAAAATGTTCGGCCTAAACGAGGAGCAGCGCCTTTTCTTCGGTATGCATTCCGAAGCGGACATCAAGCATTCAAACCTTGGATGGAACACGGTCGCCAAATATGCCAGCAAACTTCGCATGGAAGACGAGGTCGTCGATGCGTGCGAGGAAAATTTGATCGTCTGGGAGCATTATCTCAGCGGGATCGCGGACGCCGGCGATGAGCTGGACAAAAAGATGGGCTGGCGCAAAAAAGTCGCCTAAGTCAGAATTCAGGTCGGGCGGGGCGCAGTTCCCGCCCGAAGTCTATCGAGCGCGCATTTCGGAGTAGCGAATGTCCAGACTAGAGATCACTTATGCCGCCAGTGATTACGAGCACACGCGCGACCTGACACGCGGCGATATTCAGGCCGAGGGGATCGATCTGCGGTATCTGAACCTGCAGATCGAAGAGACGTTTTTCCGGTTCATTAAGTTTCGGGAATGGGACGTGTCCGAAATGTCTTTCGGTAAATATATCGCTCTTAAATCACAGGATGACGACACGGTCACTGCAATCCCAGTGTTTCCATCACGCGTTTTCCGTCAATCGTCGCTCTTCGTTCTGCCGGACAGCGGGATAAGGGATGCATCGGATTTGCGCGGCAAGAAAATAGGTATCCCCGAATGGGCGCAGACGGCGTCCATCTATACGCGCGGCTGGCTAGTCCACAACATGGGAATCCCGTTACAGGAAATCGACTGGATCCAGGGCGGAGTCAACGATGCCGGACGGCAGGAAAAGGTGAAGCTGAAACTGCCCGATGGCGTGTCCTATACACCACGGCCGGACAAATCCCTGACCCAGATGCTTTTCGACGGGGAGATCGACTGCATCATGTCCGCCCATCCGCCTGCCCCGGTGGAAGAGGGCGACGACACGATTGTGCACCTCTACCCAAATTACCAGGAGGTAGAGGAGCAGTACTACAAGGACACCGGCATCTTTCCGATCATGCATGTGATCGCGATGCGGGGCGATGTCTTCCGGGAAAACCGCTGGATCGCGATGAACCTTTTGAAGGCGTTCACGGAGGCCAAGGACCGCGCTATGTTCCGGGTTCAGGAAATGACGGCGACACGGGTTCCCTACGCTTGGTGTTACGAAGGGGCGCAGAAGGCGCGGAAACTATTCGGCGACGACTTTTTCCCCTATGGTATTGAGCCCAACCGGACGACGCTTGAAGCGTTCCTGCAATACGGGTTCGAACAGGGGGTCTGTCAGCGGAAAGTCGAAGTCGAGGAGCTCTTTCCGGAAGAAGTACAGGCAGAATTCCGGGTTTAAGGAAGGATCGCGTCATGCTCTTTATCGATAACGCGCTCGTTTCCGAATTGCTGTCGATGAAGGAATGCATCGACGCTCAGGAAGCTGCGTTTCAGGATATTCCCTCTGGCAGGGCAGCCCATCGACCCCGTCTGGACATGTATGCCCCCTGTGAGCGGGACGATGGCTACTATCGCTGGGGTACAATGGAAGGGGTCCACGACGGCATTTTTTCCATTCGTATGAAATCCGACGTGATTACTTGGCCGACTGATGGCGCCGGCCGGTGGACCGAAGACAAGTACTGTGTTGAGCCCGGTACCTATTGTGGGTTGGTGTTCCTGCTTTCTTCGGAAAATGGTGAGCCGCTGGCAATGATTAACGACGGAACCATCCAGCATATGCGCGTCGGCGGCGGGGCCGGGATCGGGGTGAAGCATCTGTCCCGGGCCGATGCCAAAACGGTCGGTCTGCTTGGGTCCGGCGGCATGGCGCGTACCTATCTACAGGCGTTTAGTGTCGTCCGTGACATCGAACGGGTGAAGGTTTTTAGTCCCACCTTGGCCAACCGGGAGAGGTTTGCTAACGAAATGAGCGCGGAGCTTGGCATCGATGTGGACGCAGTCGACAGCGCGCAGGCTGCCGTCGCAGGTTCCGACGTTTTGGCGTCAGCGACTGATTCCATGGAGCCCACGTTCGATGCCGACTGGCTGGAACCGGGCATGCATGTGACCAACCTGGGCCCTGCCGAGATCAGCCACGAGGTTCTTGACCGGGTCGATGTGAAAGTCCGGCAGGGAACGTCCGGCGTTGAAATGCCGGAAACCGATCACATCAAGGGCGGTATCGGGCATTCGCCCATGGCATATATCGCCGGCACGGAAGACGATAGAAAGCGGCTTCCCATCCGGGATGATAAGACCAGCGGCTTCAAGGTCAATTTTCCGGATTATTGCGATATTATGACCGATCGTTCAAAAGGTCGGACGTCCGACGATCAGATTACTTATTATCATAATATGGGGTTTCAGGGGCTGCAGTTCGCCTCCGTAGGAGGGTTGGTTTACAGGAAGGCCCGTGCCGCCGGAAAAGGACATGAAATTCCCACGGAACTATTTCTGCAGGACATCCGGGACTGACCGCGTTTCGACTCCGACGAAGCGTCAGGCACGTTTCAGGAATAGATAGGCCTTCTTCGCCAATCTGAAAGTAGGGGAGTCCGGCCGCACGAGCTTTCGGACGCGCCGTTCGCTTTCCCGCTCCAACACATGGGCGATGAAGCTGATCGGCGCACGGCGGCGATAGGCTTTAAAATACTCATCAAGCTCTTCGTCGGATTTAACGCGGCCGTTATCCGCGTATTTGGCGACATAGGGCGTGAAATGTGGATGCAGGGATTCCGCCTCCCAGTTTCCGTGCAACCGGGTTTTCATAAAATTTCCGATCAGTAAATCGTCGAAAATTTCATACCTGATGGCGGTTAAAAGCGAATGTCGGGGTGCTTCGAAGGTGAGCCCGCGGTTTGACCGGCGCCGTGACATGTCGATGGTCCCTTCGGTGCCGCCCACTCTAACGTTTATAAAGTCGAGCTGATTTTCCAGTGTCGTAATTTGGCGGAAATAGGCTTCGACCTCGGCCATCTCCATCTTTTCCAGCGGGTCGGTCCAGTTGTCGCCGAATTCCTCAGGTTCATACACACGTTCGACGGATTCAGAGGGATTTAATTCCGATATTTCACCGGTTTCGGCGTTGTATCGGATAAACGCCGGGTGAAGCGCAATGTCCGCTTCGGAATAATCGTCGTAGAACGCTTCCAGTGGAGTCGTTCGGGTATTAGCCCACAGGCTGTCGCGTCTCTGATAAATGTGAAAGCAGCTAAACGGAACGACGTCTGTGGTTCCATAGAGTTTCGCGAAAAATGCAATTTGCTGGCCGATGGATCGTTTGCGGACGCTGTCGGGCGTTATACGGTTTGCGTTGTCGTCAATGAAATTCATCATGTCGACATCGCCATAGCCGAATAATTTAAGCAGGAAACTTCTATCGGCCTGCCGCACGATCCTCTTTACCCGTCTACCCCAGCCCCTATCGGTGGCATCGTTCAGATTTACCAGCAGCGTTCCGCCTACATCAACCAGTAGCACAGCATCCTGGAAATAATCCGAAATGCAGTAAACGCGGATATTGTCTGACAGCGATATCCAATCGCCAGATTTTAGAACGGTGACGTCGAAACCTTTCTCGGTCAGATCGTCTCGGATGCGGTTGCCTTCGTGATCGGGCAGGAGGATCTTCTGACCCTGAAAACTGTTGAGGGAATCCGGGTTCAGGTGGTCTGGATGCCCGTGTGAGAGCCACACGTATTTGGACCGAAGGATCGCCAGTCGTTGTTCTTCTGGAATATCAAATGGAAGGCCCCAACTCCCGAAATACGCCGGTTCGCCCATCCATGGATCCGTCGCAATGACAGGTTCGCCGTCATAGGCTATCAGGGTGGCGTTGCCGATTGTGTCGAAGCCAAGCATCAGTAATCCGGTCTGATAAGTGCGCGGGAATCTATCGGTATTGATCCTACTTTTCTATGCCACTGAGTCGCCGGTCTTTTGTGTAAGTTTCAAATATGTCACTGCCTACGGTTCTTATTTCCCATACCCCGCCCGATGAAATCAGAGAGCGCATCGGGGAGGTCCTGCAAGGTGCCGCTGAACTGGTGG
>MDTE01193347.1_pt1 | contig 13027 bp, 16 predicted proteins | sample 811231 | NCBI WGS metagenome assembly MDTE01 (sample SAMN05326651, study PRJNA326480) | marine metagenome | isolation source: seawater | place: Indian Ocean: Red Sea | collected 2010
CATAAACCAACATTATCAGTAGCACTTCCAATTATAATTCCTGCAAGTAATCCTATACCTGCACCTAAAGATATTTTAGATTCTTTCATAGTAATAGTATAAGCTTTTTCATTTAGTTTTTTTCTATTGAATCTTTTGCTTTTACTGCCTCTAATCTTGCTTCAATTTTTTCTCTTTCATATTGAATCTTGTCTGCAGTAGCTTTATTAGAATACTCTATAGCTACCATTAGAATTAAGCCAACTATAAACATTATTATAAGCGCTATTTTTTTATCCTTTTTCATATCGTATGTTGGCTATGCATTTGATGGAGCCCCATACTTATTATCACCATCTGTACCTTTTAAGATGTTCAAAATAATTATATATAAAGCGCCTAATAATGGTATTAGCATCCATAATAAATTCCATCCACTTTTGTTAATATCGTGGAGACGTCTAATAGTCACTGAAAAAGATGGTATTAAAAGCACTAAGTTATATGCTACTTGTAAAACCCCAATCGAAGTTATATCCATAGGGTCATAGCCCAAAAATGAAACATCGATAAAATATGCAATTGCACCAAATATGAAATAAAAAAGGGTAAAGTACCAAAATTCTGAGCGGTTGGCTCTTCCATTGAATTTGTTCCAATTTTTAAGTCCAAGTATAAAGTATTTCATAGCTTTTTTTGTTTAATGTATCTACAAGATAGTAAGTTGTTTAGGTTTTGTCAAGTAAGAAATGTAGACATTGATAGTTCGTATGTTGCTCTACTCTAAGCCTTTTGTCCCTCAATATATCCTAAACGTAAAAAAGAACCAGTTATATCTAAATGCGAATACCACTTACAAATATATTTATCTAATATAGCTGTTTCATAAAGCAAATATTTATCTTTTCTGTCGTTAAAATCGATTTCATTACAAAGTTCATCGAAAAATTCAGGAGAATGAGTAATATTATCAGAAAGCCAACTATCTATATCTTCGTATTCAGATTTTTTAATTATATCAAATAGTTTTTTTATAAAATCCATAGATTTTATTTTGACTAAATAGACCAGATCTACCCTTTCAACTCCATCTTCTCTATCACCTCCTAAAACAGGCAAAGTAGGATCAAATAATTTTTCATTTTCATACCATCCAGAGCCATCACCTTCTTCAAAAATTATATCCCCATCGTTATTGTAATATTCTTTCCATTCAGAAATTATCTTATTTGAATCATTTTGAATGCATTCAATTTGACAATGACAACCAGCTAAACTCTCAGTAAATTCGAGATACAACTCAAAATTCGATTGAGGATTAATTTTTAAGAAATCTTCTGTATTCCATTCAATTTTATCATAGTTTGGTACAATATCATCTATTTTTTTCTTCTTCATATCAATTATTTTGTTCGTGGTTTATCGTGTTTTGGAAAGTAGTCGTTTTTCCAAAGATAGATAAGAATAATAATACCAGCACCTAAAGAAACAAGAAACCCATATAAATGTGTATCGAGTCCGAAACGGATGTACTGAATTAAATTATATAAGAAAAAAACATCGAGGATAACAAGCGTAAAAATGATATAATGATTAAAGTTTGGAGATTTTAGTTTTTTCATTTTTTCTTTTTTAGATTTTTCACTCCCAAATATGTCATATAAAAAAACAGGATAGCTAATGGCGTCTCAGTATATTCATTAAGAAATTCTGTGTCTTTAACTATATTACAATAAATGTCATATCCGATTAATCCAACAGATCCAAAATATAAAAGTGGTGGTAGATATTTAACGGAGTATATTAGTTTTTCGACTTTATCCATATTATTAGTTTTTTCATTTTTTAAATAATAAGATTAACAAAGAAATTATATAAATTAACACACCATAAATTAAGCAAATCATACTAACCTTGATTCCACTTGCTATTAAAGTAGGAGAAACACCACTTTCTAAACTTTCTAATGCCTCAAACATGGAATATAATCCTAGTAAGTGACCCAATACTCCAACAACAAGTCCTAAACGCCCGATAATGTTTAGCTTCTGTTTATGCTTAAAGGAACAGTAAACTAATATTATTAGAATGATAGTTAAAATTGACATTAATAAAGGACCTCCTGAGTTGAATAATTCTAACATAGCTTTTAAGTTGTTTAATTTATCTACAATATACTAAGTTGTTTAGTCTCTATCAAAAAAGAAATGATGATAATGGTATGTCTTATGTTACTCTAATTTTATTAACTTGAATATTATTTTTTACAATTAAATTATGAGTGGAAAAGATTTTTTTGATGTAGAAGTTTCTGAAATTGAAGTTGAACACGATGAACTTTATATATGCTCTTCAGAAAGAATAGTTGTTAGGAAAATGCTGTGGAATAACGAACAAGAAACCCACCTTGAAACGGATTTAGATACATTGGGAATATATGTAACAGCTGAAGACGAAAATGATAAGGAATACGAATTTTTTTTTGCTAATGAAAGTGAGATGGAAAAATCAGGTTTTGTCAGTGATTTTTCGATGTCTGACATAAACCAGCATGGTGAATGGTGCACAAGAGATGAAGCAGAAAATTGGGCAAAAGCAAATTATAATTGGTTAAAGAAAATTGAAAAACCATGAGGCTAATTTTTTTACTTTCGGTTATATATTTTTCCTCTTGTGCCAAAGAAAATACTGCAGAAGAGTCTAATAAATTAACTCAGACTATTACCTATAATGACATTGATGTTGATGTTGTAATAGATATGCCCGCTATAAATGAAGTTGATGTTTTATTAGTGTTTCATGGTACAGTATTATATGACTCCAATTTAATGACTGCTGCAAATACAACCCTTGATAAATTTAAGGGTATTTTAGACAGAAATGATATGATGATTGTTAGCGTAGCATATCCCCAAGAAAATGTGTTATTAGGAGACAGTATAATTCAATGCGAAGCTGCATTATTATGGTTGAAAAATAATGCAAGTCAAGAATTAGGAATAAATATAAATAAGATATTCTTAGCTGGGCACTCTCAAGGAGGCTATATGGTAACAAGACTTAATACTATGCACCAAACAAATGGTATAATTGCTAATGCACCTGGACCATTAAATCTTATTTATAGATGTCAACTTGAAGAAAATGGTCAAATTCAGCCTAGTACTTTCTGTACCAACCTAAGAAATCTATACGGTACTACCTCTAACAACCCTAACGCATATTTTCAAAGATCACTACTTAATTTTACAAATGATTTTATGTCTGACATTTTGTTTGTTCAAGGGCTAGATGATTCTCCTATACAAATGTACTTATGGCCAACTTTTAAGCAAGATGTAATAAGTTGCTCTACTTGTCAAAACAGAGAGTTTATTGAAATTCCTAATGGCGGACACGTCTCACTTTTTGAAAGTCTAATTGCAAATACGGAATTCAACAACTTCATAAACAGCCATTAAAAAAGCTGTTTAGGATACTTTGAAAGAAAAATTTAAATTTGTGCAATGAAAGAATTTGAAAACAATCCTTTAGGACTAGAAAATAAATTATACACTGTCGAAGAGTTTGGTTTTGCTATCAGAAATAAATTTGGAGGAGATAGTTTTATTTCAAATGTAATGTTAGGTGAATTATTTCTCTCTAAATATCCCGTTTACAATTGCAAAATTAAAAAACCAAAAGGCTATATTAATCATAAAAATTGCGGTTGTTGTTAATAACAATAAATTACTTTCTTTTTTATAAATTCTAGCGATTAATTTTAAATATATATTTATATTTGCGCCCGAATTTAAAATATATAATCTTATGAGAAATCAAGACAATGGAAATGTACAGTTAAATTCAGCAAGAAATGAATTTAACGATAGAGTAGATGTTAAATCTTTTTTAGGTAGAACAAAAAAAGTTGCATGGACGAGTGCAAGAAGGTTTAGAAGCATCTAATTTTTAAATATATCTCTTTGCTTTTTTTTATAGGGTTCAATAATTGAAATATCCTTTGTTTTAGATAGATGTTCTCTTAATTGATATTCTAAATTAAAATACAATTCTAATTTAATCATTAATTCATCTTCACTAAGGTGACAGTTTTCTTTTAATAATCTTCTTATAGTATTATTCATGTACTTGTCCCCTAATTTTGAACTCCACTTGTAGAACAATTTACCTTCTTTTTCTAAGACCCTTGTGATTTTTTTTATTTTGGACATATAAAGTCATAATTAATTTGAACGCTTGGAATTAATTCTGTTCCCTCAATTGTTTTTAGGTTATTCCATAAAGGTATACCATTCATTCTATTTACCGTGGAATAGGCAGGGGTAACAGAATACATAATTGTCCCTTCTTTAAAAGTCTGAGGAGTAAAAGGGTGATTCGATGTATTAACCTCCTTGGTTAGAATAAATCTTTTCGGAAAATCTTTAAAAACTTTTATATAGTTTTTTTCGACTTCAACATAAAAACAGAAATATGATCTTAGTATAAATAAAACATCATTTTTTTCCTCTTCCTCTACCGTAAAATCAAATGAATCATCTTCCTTATTTAAATTAGTAAAATACTTTTCTGCTAGTTTATCAAATTCTTTAATAGTTACATTTAATTTAAGTCTTCTTGACTTAATGTTTCTTTTTAATCCATTGTTTATACAATTTAAAAATTCTTGAAAAGACATGTTTTATTTATAGTTAATATTTTAGTTTATAATAATTATTTTAAATTTAACTAATCAACCCAAAGATTTTGAAAAATTATTTAAGTATTTTTTTCCTGTTTTTCTCTTTTCATTCATTTTCTACTGAAAAAAGTAATCTATCAATTCAAGACTCGTTGTCTGTTGAAAGGTATAAAACTCATATAAATACATTACAATATATTTCAAGGGATAATTACAATAATGAGTATTTTTTAGAATTAGCTCTACAATATGTAGACTCTATAAGATTGATTGATGAAAATAATATTCATGCAACCTTAACAGAAAAAAACATTGATCTTACAAAGAATACAATCGATAATAATGTAATTAGTAAAATAGAATTTTTTGACTTTTACTCCGGGCTGCCCGCATATTATGGATTTGTTGATGATGCTATAGAGTATGCTTACGATAATTCTCTAACTGAATTACTGAAAACTAAATATAAAGTACTTGGGAATGTTCCTTTATCAGAGACAAATGTTACATCGATTCTCATAAGAGATGATTGTGATGATGAAACATTTGAAATTATAAACCAGTCACTTATTTCAAATACGAATCATCGAATATTACAGCAGCCAGAACTTATTAAAATTCTCGGGCTAGAAAATACTAATAATTTAATCAATGGTCTATTAGATAAAAATAATGTTGCTAAAATTCTTGAAGAATTAAACTTAGACAGATTAGGTGTTTTTACTGTGAATAATCTTGATATCATTGATGATAAAATTTGGTTTGTTAAAACAGATTTCAAAACATTTGAAAAATCAGAAGGATTCCTAGAGTCAATATTCGCTAGGGGTTATACTGTGGATAAAAGAGATTTACCAATTCTAATAGAACTTTTTTTAGTATTGGTTTTAGCAATAATTTTTGTCTCTTTGACTTATGGCATCACTTTAATTTTTGATAATAGAAAAAATATTTTATTCGCCTCAGGGGAATCAAATAAAGAATTAGTACTATCCGTTTTAAACAAGGTAAAATATGTAGCATTATATTTTATAACTCCTTTGATTTTATCATTCCTAATGATATATATATGCTCCTTCATAATTCCGAATGGCGATGTTGATATAGGAGAAATTAATGTAAATGTGTGGATATTCTCACTAACTATTTTGATGAGTTTTTTACCCATTTTAATTAATTTATTTATAGTTAATAGATTAGATATTGATGGTTTTCATACAACTATTGGTTACACTTTTTTTGTGAATTCTTGCCTATATGCAACTTACTTTCCCATCTTCGTTTTTTCATTTATTCAGTACGAAGAATACCCATTCGTTATTCATATATTATTAATATTTATCACACTTTTAATAGGCAATTTGCTAGGGAAATCTTATTTCCAATATGGAACTAAAACAAAAAACTTTTATAAGAGAAGACAAGCAGTAACAGGTTTGATTTTGGGTCTTATTTCATTATTAATTTTTAATAGAATAATAATCTTTGAACTCTCAATTCAGAATTTATTTATAAGCTTTATTATTATTGCACCAATTTCTATTTTGAATCATATATTAGATAATTATCTTGATAGATTATTTGAGAAAAAGTCTAAAGAAGCCACCGAAAGTTCGATTCTTAACAAAGTAAGCTACGTTAAAAGTGTTATGGATCCAGCCAAATCAATATATGAGGCAGTTGAGGAGAAAATGTCAAACAACTTAAATATTATGTTAATCAAAGCCCCAATGGGTATCGGAAAAACAAGAAGTTTAGAAGAATCTATACAATATTTTAATACTAACAATTGGAATGTTTTCTATGGAGATTGTGACGAAATACAAGATGATACAGCTGTTTCATTTGAACCTTTTTTACAAGCGTTCAGTAGGTTAATTGGAGAAACTTGGAACAGTAGATCTGAGTCTACGGATAAAATCACCAAAGGTATAATTGACATAGCTACTGATTCAACAGGAATTCCACTGGAGATTACAAATTTTAATAGTAGTACTAAGAAAACCATGAATGAAATTTCGCTTGAGATTATAGATAAACTTACAAAGATTAATAAAAAAGTTTTATTTATAATGGAAGATGTTCATTGGATTGATCCAGAGACATTAACCCTTCTTAAGCATTTCATAAAAACTGTAAATAGAAACCCCTTCCTTAGAAAAAACCTTTGTATAATTATAACAGTTCGTGCAGAGATTAAAGGGTCTTACAGGGGATTAAATTACCAAGAACTAAAAAAAGAATTAAACAACTTAGATGAAACAACAAAAAATCTATTTGATTTAAGTGATCTTTTGGATGCAGGTTCATTTAATCTTGTTGATTTTGTAAAAAATCTTAGTTCAGATGATAATGGATATAAAATTGCAAGTAGTTCAATGAATCAGATAAATAAACTTTTTAATGACTACAACGAGCAATTACAATTGGAATCAAAAGACAAATTAACACCCTTATATGTCTTCAAAGTTTTAGAATCCTGGATTTCAGATTCGTATCTAAAATATACTCCTGACGGTTATGTTTTAACCCAAACAGTTGATATAGAATCTTTACCAAATTTTGAAGATATAGACAGCTATTATCATAAAATCTTCGATTCATTTGAACCAAAATGGAGAAGGATTCTTGAAAGTGCATCGGTCATTGGAAACAGATTTGATGCTGATATACTAGCACAGGTTTGGGGTTATAAGCTTTTAGATGTGTTGGATTTTTTAGAAAAGGCTGTCAACAATGGTCTATTGATTGACATGTCAAATCAGGATAATATATATAAGTTTAGTGATAAAAGAATTATCAGCGCCTTAAAGTCATATTTCAAAGAAGCCAATATAAAAGAAGAGGGAGAAAGACAAATTGTAATAGAATACAATAAAAGATATTTAGAATTACAATCTCATATAATTGAAAATCCAGAAAAGTATAATACGGAAGATTTATTAAAGGTTGTCAGACGAATGCTTCCTCTTTCATTTTCTGAATATTATGTTAAGCAGAGTAATAATTTAATATTTGATATCGTCTGCCGATACTTATACATGAACAAGTTGGGAAAACTTGATGCTTTTACAAATTTACTTGAACAACAAGATTTTCATGAGCTTGCCAGCTTACTAAAAAAATTAAGAATAATTGCGGATGATGTTAATTTTTCATTTACCGAAAAGCAAAAAATTTTAGATGAATTAAGTGAAGAAGAAGAACGCAAAGCTAAGTTACCATTACCAACTGGAATAGGAACCGATGAATTATCTAATGATCTTAGACTTCTAATTATTCTCAATGGTGAAATCATGAATACATCTGAAAAATCAATTGTTACTTATACAGATGCTGGATTTACTGCAGATAATTTTCACAGTTTCATTCCTGCTTTAAATAGGCTACCAAGTAAGTTAAACGGTTTATCATTAATATATTTTATTAAAGAATTAGGAGATATTAATCTTTCTCTTGATGATGAGGTTGAGTTAATTCTTTCAGGAGGATATGAGGAAAGACAAAAAGAAATAGAAGAAGGTCAGAGAGTAATGTTTGATATGGCATTAAAACAATTAAAAAATACCAAATTCTATGAATTAGCACTAAAAGAATTTACATTATGGGATATTGAAAAAACTTCAAATGATATTGGAGGTAATCAAGAAAAAATCGAAGAAATTGTAAATCAATATGAGGAATTACTTGAGTCTGATAAAAATCAAAATACTAAGTTTTTATATGACTCTGTAAATAGTTATCTAAATTTCTGTCATTTACATTTCAAGGATGGAAAAAAATCAAACGAGGTTTTTATTAATCATAATGATAAGCTGAAAATTGAAGGTAAAATCTCCGAAGCATGGGTACTTACTTTTATAAGATTTATGTTAAGTATTACCTACAGCGGTACTGATTCAAATAATAAATATGAAAATGTTAGACCTGGGGAAATATATATTTTTGAGAACCCTGAGATTGCAGATCAGTATTTTGAAGAGGCTGATAATTTCTTAAAGAAGATTTTAGATGCAAACTCGGTAACAAAAGCTTCAATGTGGTTTTTAGACGCCAAAAAGATTCATTATTTATCAAAAAAAGATTTTAAAAGTTATAAAAAATTACAATTGGATTATTTAGAAAGATTAAAATCAGCTTTCACTGAAGATTCAAACGAATTTAATAAAGCTTGCGTAAATATTGCAAATGATTTAGAATGGCTTACAGAAAATGAATTAAAATGTCCAAATTTTTATGATGATTGTATAAATCTTAGTTTAAAATCTCTCAATTATCTTTTGGATAAAGCAAAAATTTCTGATGAATTAGACTTGACTAATCCTTTAGTTAGTCATTCTCATTTAGCTAGTCAATACCACAAAATAGCAAACTATTACATCCAGAAAAAATCAACTAAAAAAGCTTTGGATTTCACTAAAAAAGCTTTGGATTCATATCACAAAAAGTTTGAAACCCAATATACCTTTGACCCTCCTAATTGGGATTTTATTGACGGTGAACTAATTCCGCTTTCAAAAAATATGGATGAATTATTTTATGCCGAAGGACATCAAAGAAAAGTTATTGTAGACTATGGACTTTGCTTATTAAATTTCTCCCAATGTTTATCAATGCAAAAGAAATATCAGGAAGCAGTAGAAATGATCGATAAGGCTTGTCAGTATTATCATGTATTCCCCAAGCTTTACAATTTAAGTCAACTTATTAAAGGTATGAACTTGGTATATAACGGCTCAAAATCGGGAGTTAAATTAATTGAGGATTCGTTAATTAATTTAGAAAAACTTGAAAAACCTGTTTCAAAAAAATCTTCAATTATACTGATTGAAGAAGCAAAAAAATTATTAGAATCTTAAAGTTTTTTTCATTCTAAGTTATTTAGAATTTTTCTTACCTCATCAGCTCTTTCCTCTAGTTCCATAGACATTTCAAGTTCATCGATTATGGTTTCTAAATCAGCCTTATTATTTGATTCAACCGCTTTTTCAATAGCTCTATCAGAAATATCAAGTGCTATTTCAATTGCATCATTTTCATTTTCATATTGTGCCCACCTAACCAAAGAAGCAAGTCTTAAAATATCCCAAATTTTATCTAATTGATTAACAAAATCAAATATTTGCTTTTCAAATTCAGCTTTTTCAAAATTTTGTTCTCCAATTTTTTCTAAATTTTCAAATGTGTTTTCAATATCCATAATTAATTTAAATTTCTTAATTTAAATGTAATAATTATTAATGTAAAATGAGTAAACAAGATTTATTGTACGCAATTGAGAACAGGTTAGATACAATTGAGGGCCTTCTAGACGAATTAGAGGAGAATCAAGTAAACGTAGAAGGATTTAGAGATTCTTTGGGTAAAGTTTGGAATGAATGGGAGAAGTTATCTGAGTAATGATTATTCTGCGTTGAAATACTTAACTAAATCTAAGTTTAAACAGGGATTAGAGTGTCCAAATAAGTTAACTGCTAATTTCAAATCATCTACAAAAGATATTGATTTTTTATCCGCTTTGGCTGATGGTGGGTTTCAGGCTGAAGAATTATCAAGGCTTCATTACAAAGGCGGAACTTTGATAAAAGAATCGAGTTATGAAATTTCAACCGATAAAACCAATAGTCTTATTACTCAAGGGGATTGTGTAATTTATGAGGCAGCCTTCTTATATGAAAACCTATTTGTTCGAACTGATATTTTAGTTAAATCTGGTAATACAATTAAAGTAATTGAAGTCAAGGCAAAATCATTTGATTCAACCATAAGAGATACTTTTATAAACAATTCAGGTAAAATTCGAAGTGAATGGAGATTTTATTTATTTGATTTGGCATTTCAAAAATATGTTGTAAAGAAAAGTTTTCCTGACTATAACGTAGAATCTTATTTAATGTTAGCCGATAAATCAAAGAAATCAAGTATTGATGGATTAAACCAACTTTTTCAAATTAGCGATAATAATACAAGAACAGGGGTAGAAGTAAAAGTCAATTCTATAAATGAAATTGGAGACCCTATAATGCAGGAGGTTAATCTTACTAAATTAACGGATGATATTATAGAATTATCTATTCATAAAATGCATAATTTGACATTTAATGAATTACTAAACAATTTCACGGATTTATATACAAATCAAAAACATATTAATTGGAGTGACTATAATGGACATGTATGTAAAGATTGCTGGATGCAACAATATCAAATTGAAGACCAGGATAAGTTGCGACCAAATATATACGAGCTTTGGCAATTTAGAAATCACTCAAAATATCTAAAATCCAAAATATTTTTTTTGGACCAACTTAATGAGTCAGAATTTTATGAACCTTTTAACAACTCGTTAAGCGTAAAAAATAGACAATGGCTACAAATACAAAAAAGGGTTAAGGAAAGCAAAAACGAAAATGTAGAATACTATTTGGATAGTAAGAATTTAAAGGAAGAAATGCTTCAATGGAAATTTCCATTACATTTTATAGATTTTGAAACTTGTACTTCTGCACTTCCTTTTACTAAGGGAAGACATCCTTATGAACAAATAGCATTTCAGTATTCCCATCATATCATTTATGCTGATGGAAGAGTTGAGCATAAATCAGAGTATATAAATGCAGAGCCAGGGATATTCCCAAATTATGATTTTGTTAGACAGTTAAAAAAAGATTTAGATAAAGATTTCGGTTCTATTTTTAAGTATGCAACTCACGAAAATTCAATATTGAATGCAATTTACACTCAACTTTTGGACAGTGATGAATACGATAAGGAAGAATTGATAAATTTTATTAAATCAATTACAAACAATAAGCAAAAAAATATATTACTTTGGAAAGGAGAAAGAGATATGATTGACATGTGCGAACTGGTTAAAAAATATTTTTATGATGCATACATGAAAGGCTCTAATTCAATAAAAGTTGTATTGCCAGCAGTGATAAAAATTTGTTCTTTTATAAAAGAAAAATATACAAAACCAATCGGTGAAATTAATTTAACATCTCTTAACTTTTCGGATAACCATGTGTGGATAAATGAAGATTGCATAGACCCATATGATTCATTACCAGCACCAAACTATTCAGAAGTGAATAAACCTATTGGTATGATTGATAAATTAAATAATGGAGGAGATGCTTTAATAGCTTATGCAAAAATCCAATATGTTGAAATGTCACCAAATGAGAGAGAAATTATTAAACAGTCTTTGCTAAAATATTGCGAACTTGATACATTAGCAATGGTAATGATTTATGAGTTTTTTGCGTCAGAACTTAAGATTCATCATTTTTCAAAAAATTAAATTCTGAAAAAATTATTTAAATAATGAATAAAAAAACAAATAGATTAGTAAAATTACCTTTAACAATCATTTGCGCGGTTATATGTATTTCAGGATTAAGATGGTTGATTAGTCAAGAGCCATGGATTTTAGATCAAGTTGCAAATGAAGAAAGATTAGCAATGACTTTCAATGAATTATTCTTAATAGAAGGAAATAATACATTAGCAGCCTACCTCAAACAGATTTATAGATTTTTGGGTCTATATGTATTTGGAACAGGCTTTATTTTTTTAATGTTTTCTAAAATTGATTTATTTAATCAGAGAAGCTTTAGAAATAGATATTTCATTGCATTGGGTACATTACTATTTTCCAATATTTTGCTCGCTTATTATTGGATACCTTCCTCTCATTTTATTTTTATAATGTGGGGTGCAATTTTACTATTCCTTATAAGCTTATATAATCACGCTAAATTAGAAAATTAAAAAAGGCCTCTTTTTGAGGCCTTTTGATAGTTTATTCAAGTGAGGATATCGATGCAGTCCAATCACAATACCATTGCACATAAATCGCTTTTCCATCTTCGTCAAAATCAAAAGATTCATAAATAGGAATAACTACAGACTTTCCGTTTGAAGAATTAGTTACTTGCATATCATAATAAAATCTTACCGACCCGTCAGCTTCCCCAGTTTCAGGATTTACTCCCTGAAGAAAATTAAATGGGGCCATATGTTTTACATCATATTTAGCAAAAAAGTCTTTATGAATTGCTTTGATTTGATCTAATCTTAGGGTGTCTGGTGCACCAAGTAAAGTACCTCTAAACACAGCTTCCTCTGAAAAACGGGAGTAATCGACGTCTTCGTTTGCATAGCTATCTAATAAAGCTTGCATAGTCGCTGAATTTTTCTCAAAAGATAAGTTTACAGAGTCATTTGAATTTGTTTGTGAGTCACATGAGAGAATAATTACTCCCAATAATATTGAATAAAAAAGTTTTTTCATTGTATTTGTTTTGGTTAAACCTTAAAGTAAATAAAATTATAAATCATTACCTCCATTTGAGCTTA
>MDTE01074958.1_pt1 | contig 13026 bp, 12 predicted proteins | sample 811231 | NCBI WGS metagenome assembly MDTE01 (sample SAMN05326651, study PRJNA326480) | marine metagenome | isolation source: seawater | place: Indian Ocean: Red Sea | collected 2010
GTCGCGAGTTCGAGCCTCGTTTCCCGCTTATTAATTGGCTAAGTGGCAGAGTGGTAATGCAGCGGCCTGCAAAGCCGTCAACGCCGGTTCGATTCCGACCTTAGCCTCCATTTTTATATTAAACTATCTGTAAATATGTTAGATTAAATTTCCAATATAGTTTGGAGGTAATATATGTCTCAAATACTTTTTTTTGGACGAGATAGATGTAAATATTCAAATCAGGCGAGAAATCATCTAGAAAAATTAGGTTTTAAAATTGAATATATAGCATCTAAAGATAGAAACGACAGTTTACCAAGAAATGTAAAAAATTGGCAAGGCGAGTATATATTTTGCTTTAGAAGTTTTTATATTTTACCAAAAGATTTAATAGATAACGCTCGTATCGCTGCAATAAATTTTCATCCAGGGCCACCAGAGTATCCAGGTATCGGTTGTTTAAATTTTGCATTATACGAAAATGCGAAATCATATGGTGCTACTGCGCATTTGATGAATGAAAAAGTTGATAGTGGTAAAATTATAGAATGTACACGATTTTCTGTGCTTAATGACGATAATGTAGATACGTTATTAAAAAAAACGCATAAAAAAATGTATGAGTTATTTTGCAGTGTTACAACAGGGCTATCATCTAACGGTGAGATTTATTTAAAAAAGAAACTAAAATTAAGTAAGAATAAAAAATGGACTGGCATAGTGAGAAAATTATCTGATTTAAATAAGTTCCAAATAATTGAGGCAAATATGACAAAAGAAGAAATAATTAAGCGAATCAGAGCATTTCATACAGATGATTATCCAATAAAAATTAATCTACATAAACACAATTTCATCCTAAAAAAATAAATATATTTCACTCATCAAAGTCAATATTCCTATGACATGTCTTTGGGGTTATGATATCTTATTAAGAATCACCAATAAGGGAGTGTTGTACAAGTTTTGCACAAAGAATTAGATAAATGAGACAATCTACGATTATTGAACACACTCGCCCGGGTGGCGGAATTGGTAGACGCAAGGGACTTAAAATCCCTCGAGAGCAATCTCGTGCCGGTTCGACTCCGGCCCTGGGCAAGTCATCCTTATCTAATATGTAATTCAAAATATAATGAAAAAATTACTTTTATTAATTATCTTAATATCAGGTTGTGCAAAATCAATTGTACCTTTGCCTCAAACTGTAATACCTGAAATGAATCTTAATCCTTCTCCATCTGCAAACTATGGATCGTATCCTTCTAACTATCAAAAAATATTAAAAAATTTTCTTAAGGAGAATATTAGGAAACCTGATGATGCAAAGCTAGAATTTGTAAATAAACCTAGAAAAATTGCAATTACACATTTGGGGGATGATTATTATGGATATAGAATATGTTTATCAATAAATCAAAAAAATCCTAAGTCTATATATACTGGTTATAAAAATCATTTTTTTCTTATTAATGAAAATAAGATTACACTACATTTATTTGATTCAGGATTATTAAAGATACCATTTGAATTATGTGTTCATCGCTCAGAAGACAGAACCATGTATATTGATGATATTCCAGAAATATCTACACCTGATATTGTTCCTGAAGTTACAATAGATGAAATGGATGATCCAAATTTAATTAATAAAACTCCAACGAGAAAACGAGATAGTTCATATGCAAGAGACATTTATATATTGTGTAATATAAAAGATAAGGAATATACTTTCGTGTTTAATCAATCACAGAATATGTTAAGCGAATCAATTGGCACAGAAACAATTCCATTCGAAATAGTAGAATTTTCTAAAACTCATATTTTAGGTAAAATAGATGATAAAGAAATATTAATAAATAGAGTATCAGGTTCTATATATTATACAGATGATAAATCTTCAAATATTAAAGGATCATGTCAACTGCTTGATAAGAAAAAATTCTAAACCTAACTAATACAACAAGTTGCAGATTTTGAAAATTCAGATTATAGTAGAGAAATATCTTAAAATCAGAGAATTATGAAAAGTGATATTGAAATAGCTCAAGCTTCTAAATTAGAAAAAATAACAAATATTGCAAAGAAGTTAGATATACCTGAAGACTCATTAGAGCCTTTTGGGCATTATAAAGCTAAAATATCGATGGATTATATTAATTCATTATCAGATAGAACGGATGGTAAATTAATTTTAGTTACAGCAATCAGTCCAACACCTGCCGGTGAAGGAAAAACTACAACATCTGTTGGATTAGGTGATGCTTTAAATCATATAGGTAAAAAAGCTTTAGTAACTATAAGAGAACCTTCTTTAGGACCAGTTTTTGGAATGAAAGGTGGTGCGGCAGGAGGAGGGATGGCGCAAGTTGTTCCTATGGAAGATATTAATTTGCATTTTACTGGTGATTTTAACGCTATTCAATTAGCAAATAATTTACTAGCAGCAATGTTAGATAATCATATACATCATGGAAATAAATTAGGAATAGATCAAAGAAGAGTAACCTGGAAAAGAGTACTCGATATGAATGACCGTGCACTTAGGAGCACAGTTTGCTCACTCGGATCAGTTGGAAATGGTTTTCCTCGAGAAGATGGTTTTGACATAGTAGTGGCTTCAGAAATAATGGCGATTTTTTGTTTAGCAACATCTTTAACTGATTTAAAAGAAAGGTTAGGAAAAATTGTAGTTGCCTATACAAGGAAAAAAGAGCCAATCTTGGCTAAACAGCTAAATGCTCATGGTGCCATGACTGTTTTACTAAAAAATGCATTAATGCCAAATCTTGTTCAAACTTTAGAAAATAATCCAGCCATGATTCATGGTGGACCATTTGCAAATATAGCTCATGGCTGTAATTCCGTTATTGCTACAAAAGCATCTTTAAAATTAGCTGATTATGTTGTAACAGAAGCTGGATTTGGTGCTGATCTTGGTGCAGAAAAATTTCTAGATATTAAATGTAGAAAAGCTGGCCTGACACCATCTGTTGTTGTTTTAGTAGCAACAATTAGAGCTTTAAAATATCATGGTGGTTGTGATCTAGAAAATCTAAATAAAGAAGGATGTGATTATCTTGAAAAAGGTCTTGTTAATTTAGAGAAACATGTTAATAATTTGAAAAACCATTATGGTCTTCCAGTAGTTGTAGGTATAAATGGATTTACATTTGATACCGATAAAGAAAGAGAAATATTAAAGAAAAAATCTTCACAACTCAAAGTGCCAATTGTATCATCAACACATTGGGCAGATGGCGGGAAAGGAGCAAAAGAATTAGCTGAAACTGTTGTAAAAACTATTGATAGTGCTACAAATAATTTTAAATTTTTATATGAAGATGAAATGGATCTATGGTCAAAAATGGAAACTGTAGCAACTAAAATTTATGGCGCATCTGGCATATCGGCTTCATCAGCTATAAAAAAACAAATTGATGAATTACAAAATTCTGGATATGGATCATATCCTGTTTGCGTTGCAAAAACTCAATATTCATTTTCTACAGATCCTACACTTAGAGGCGCACCAAAAGATCATATAATTCCTATTAGAGAAGTAAGACTTGCAGCAGGTGCCGAATTTATAGTTATGGTTTGTGGTGATATTATGACTATGCCTGGATTACCAAAGATACCAGCTGCAGAAAAAATTGATTTAGATGACGATGGCAATATAATAGGATTATTCTAATCTTGTTTAATAGTTTCCCTTTATTGCTTGAAAAGAAAATATATCTATTTGCATTTTCACTTATTTTATTTTTTATAGCATCCATTGGGCCACCAAATGTACAAGTTTTGCATATATTTGAAACATTTAAAATTCCTGAATTAATAAAACTTTACAATGAATCAGAATCCTTTTTTAGAATGCCAGATACTAGAACAAGATTTATATTATATTTTATTTCTATATTAACATTCTTATCAATTATTTTTTTACCATCAAAATCTACAAAAGATATTAGCCATAATAGAATTATAAGAGTATTAATATATATTTTTTTATTAACCATATTATCAACTAACTCTCTTTATAATTATTCAGCTATATTACTAATACTTTATTCGATATATTATTTAATATTTTATTCATCTAGACAGTATACAAAAAAAGAAATTATTTTAATGTCCTCATATTTTATTTTATATTTTATACCATTTGTCCATGCTTTATATTTTCATACATCATTATCTGAAACTGATAATTATTTAAGATTTCTATTGGTAATACCGTTATATATATTAATTAGAGAGATTGATTTAGATATTTATGAGTTTATGAATATTTTATATATATCATCTATAGTAATTGGAATAACTGCATTTTATTTTCTATTAACAGATAATCTCACACAGTTACGTGGATTCACAAGCTCATCTACAATTTTTGGTAATATATCTTTCTTATTCGCTATGATGTCAATATTAAGTTTTAATTATTATATAAAATTTAATAAAAATTACTTGCTACCATCATTAGCTATATTATTATCTTTATTTGCGTGGACTTTAACTGCTTCTAGAGGCCCCCTTATAGCTTTAATTTTTATTTCTATTTTCTATTTATTGAAATACCCTAAAATCAGTTTTAAAGTTTTATTTCCTAGAGTATTTATTATATTAATGCTTTTTATAACAACTCTAATAATATTTTCAAATATCCCAAATCGTATTTCTCAAGCATATTACTCAACATACAATTATGTTTTTGATGATAAGTCTCATACATGGAAACAAAAGGATAGTCTAATACCTAGATATATTATATGGGAAGGTTCTGCCATTATGATTAAAAAAAATACTTTCACTGGAGTAGGTCTTAATAATTTTAATTTAGAGTTAAATAAGCTTATTAACAATAAATCTATACCACCTGTAAGAAACGATTTAAATAATCCTACAGCTGGAATGAACCATGCTCATAATCAATATTTAGATATTTTTGCAAAAACTGGTATTTTTGGCTTTTTAAGTCTATTATTTTTCTTAATTATGAATTTTTATAATTTTAAAGATGGTTTGAAACATAAAAATGAAGATTGTGAATATTTTGCAATGATAGGACTAACTATTATAATAGTTTATAGTTCATACATGTTTACTCATACTATTCTTTCGCATCAACAGTCGACATTATTTATGACAGTTTTATTGACTATAATTTCTGGATTGATGACAAATAAGATAAACAATAAAAAACAAATATGAAAATTACAGTTATAGGAATTGGTTATGTAGGTCTAGTAACTGGCACATGTTTGTCAGAAATAGGTCACGATGTAATTTGCCTAGATATTGATAAAAAAAAGATAAATAAATTAAAAAAAGGAATACTTCCTATTTATGAGAAAAGTTTAAAAGAATTAGTTAAATCTAATATTAGAAAAAAAAGATTAAAATTTACAAATAGTTATAAATTAGCAATAGAGCACTCAAATATTATTTTTTTAGCAGTTGACACACCACAAGACAGAAATGGAGATACAAATTTAACAAGCATAAAAGAATCTTGTATATCAATATCAAAATATATGAATAATCATAAAATTATTATTGAGAAATCCACAGTCCCGGTTGGAACTAATATAGTCATAAAAAATCTTATTGAGAATAATTTAAAAAAATTAAATAAAAATATTACATTTTCTATTGTTTCTAATCCAGAATTTTTAAAAGAGGGAAATGCTGTTGAAGACTTTATGAAACCAGATCGTATAATTATTGGTTTAGATAATAATAAACTTAAAACTATATTTGAAGAAATCTATTCTCCATTTAATCGTAAATTAAATAAAATACAATATATGGATATTAATTCTGCAGAACTGACAAAATATGCTTCTAACGCAATGTTAGCAACAAAGATTAGTTTTATTAATCAATTATCTATTATTGCTGATAAATATGGAGTTGATATTGAAAAAGTAAGAAAAGGAATGGGAGCTGATAAACGCATTGGAACAGAGTTTTTATATCCTGGATGCGGTTATGGCGGTTCATGCTTCCCAAAAGATATAAATTCTTTAATACACACAGCTAAGAAAAAATCTTATAACGCAACTTTATTAAAGGCTGTGCATAATATCAATGAAGATCAAAAAAATTATTTATTCTTAAAAATTAAAAAATATTTTAAGAACAAAATTAAAAATAAAACTTTTGCGGTATGGGGTTTATCCTTTAAACCTAATACTGATGATGTTAGAAATGCACCAAGTATTACATTAGTAAATGCAATTTTAAAACATGGTGGGAAAGTTAAAGCATATGATCCGGTTGCAACTATTCTAACTAATATAAAAAATAAAAATTATAGTGAGCACAAATCAGCTATAAAAGTATTAAAGAATTCAGATGCACTTATCATATGTACGGAATGGAAAGAGTTCTGGTCTGTCGATTTAGACATATTTATAAAAAATTTGAATAATCCTTTAATATTTGATGGTAGAAATATATATAATCCAAAAAAAATGAAAAATCATAATATTTCTTATTTTGCTATAGGACGTGGCCATCAAATCAATCTTTAATATTTCTTGATATTTCCAGATTTATTATATATTCTTATGTTCATAGGGTGAACATATGTGGGTAGTAGCAAAAACTAAACCAAACCAAGAAAATAAGGCTCAAAAAAACCTTATAAACCAAGGGTATGAAACATATCTTCCTTTCCTTAAAATCAAAAAATATGTTAAAAATCAATGGGTTATACATAAAGAAGCCCTATTTTCTAGTTATATATTTATAAATCTTCAGACTATTAATAAGATCCATAAGATTAATTACACATATGGAATTTCAAAACTATTAATAAATCAGGAGTCTGGCTTTCCTTATGCCGTAAATAAAGAAATTATAGATACAATAAAGTCTAATCTCAAGTCAGATAAACTCTTAAATATCAATAGTTTAGAAAAAGGTACTCAGGTTGTTGTAACAAAAGATAATTTATCATCTTTGAAAGGTATATTTCTTGAAAAATCCAGTAAATATAGGTCTAAATTATTAATAAAATTCTTAAATAATGAAAGGATTCTAACAGTAGATAATCAATATATTCAAAGAATATATGCATAACATATCTTGATATTCCATTATAAATAACATAAAATCATATGTTCAACGCTTGAACATATAAACCTTGCCGGCGGTAGCGTTGCTAATCCAAATAACATGAATAAAATAAGTATTGTAATTCCTTTTTACAATGAATCTGAAACTATTATCAGAACACTGGATTCAATAAATAATCAAAGTCTGCATCCAGATGAAGTAATATTTGTTGATTCGGGATCTAATGATAATACCGAAGATCTTATAAAACGATGGATAAGAAAAGAAAAGAAAACAAATTATAAAGTCATTTATTCTGGCAAAATGTCACCAAGCTCATCAATTAATCTTGGTATACAAAAAGCAAAACATTGTTTAATTGCTTATTTAGATTGTGGATTGGCTGTTCCTTTTAATTGGTTAGAATCAAGTTTAGATATTATTAATAAATATAATTGCGAGATGGTCTCTGGAAAAATCTATACCGAGGGAAGCAGTTATATTGATATGTCACTAGTAGCACAATCCTATGGATATAAAAATAATACTATATGTTTAACCGGGTCATTAATCAAAAAAGAAATATTGAAAAAACTAAATTACTTTCTTGAAGAATGTAGAGCCAGCTATGATATTGATTTCATAAATAAATTTAAAAAAGAAAAATATGTAAGAAAAGTTAACAAAGATGTAATTTTTAAATATTACGGAATAAACTATTCTAGTAATTACTTTATAGCTCTTTGTAAAGTATTCGAATACTCTAAAAACGGATGGGAAGCTTACGGAGATTTCAAACCTATTGGTTATATATCATTAATTATTTTTATTATATTTCTTCCTTATAATTACTATTTTTATATATTTTTATTATATTTTATTATACGTGGTTATTTAATACCATACTATAAATCTGCAAATTTTAACTTCTTCAAAAGAATACCATTAATTTTTTTATTACCAATATCAGGTTTTATTTTTGATATTGCAAGACTTGCCGGATATATACATTCTTTGCCTAAAGTTTTTATTAATGCTAAATAAAATTAAAAGAATAATACTATTTATAATAGATAAATTTAAGACATTCTTTATTTCGTTTCTCGATGATAAGAATAAATTTAAATTTATTTATAAAACTAAATATTGGCAAAATATAAAAGATGGATCTTTATCTGGATCAGGTTCAAATAAAGATACAACAAAACATTTAATAAATGATTTAAAAAAATTTATTAAAACTAATAATGTTGATTCAATTTTAGATATTCCATGTGGTGATCTAAAATGGATTTCTAATATAGATTTAAATAATAAAATATATATTGGCGCAGATATAGTTCCAGATTTAATAGAAGATAATATTAAAAATTATCAAAAGAAAAATATTACTTTCAAATGTTTAGATTTGAAAAATGATATTCTTCCTGAATCGGATCTAATAATTGTAAGAGATTTGTTATTTCATCTAACAATTAAAGACATAAAAAAATGCTTGCAAAATATTGTTGATCATAATTTTAAATTTGTTGCTATTACAAACCATGAAGTTAAAGGATCAAATAAAAATACTTTTTTCGGAGATAGATGGAGACCTATTAATTTATTAGAATCTCCTTTTAATCTTCCCAATCCAGATTATAAATTATCAGACTATAGCTCTAATAATCCTCATGATACTAATAAGATTTTAGCTATATGGAATAAAAATAATTTTAAAATATAAATATTTATGACTCAAAATAATAAAAATACTGACAAAGACTTAGAAGTTCTAAGATATCTTGAACACCAAGAAAAAATAAGCCAAAGGGAGTTATCAGCAAGCTTGGGTATTAGTCTTGGTAAAGTCAATTTTATTTTAAAAGCACTTGTTGAAAAGGGTAGTATTAAGGCTAAGAATTTTATAAATAATAAAAACAAAAGAGCATATGCTTATTATTTGACGCCTCAAGGAATAGAAGAAAAGACAAAGTTAACAATAAATTTCTTCAAAAGAAAAATGCAAGAATATGATGATATTAAAAAAGAATTAAAAGAATTAGAAGATGAAATAAATAAAACAAAAAAAGATTATGAATAATAATATATTTAATAATTTAACTAAAGATATCAAATCTTGCTTAAATCACAACAAGAAAGATTATTATGTACATGAACCTATTGAAATTGAGAAATCTAAAAAAGATGTAATGAAATGTATTCAATCAACCAATGTTTCTACATCAGGGTTATATTTAGAAAAATTTACTAATGAAATTAAAAAAATTACAGGTTCAAAATATGTATTACTCACAAATACTGGAACTTCAGCACTATTTATTTCATTAAAACAGTTTAATATTCAAAATACAGAAGTTTTATTGCCTTCAATGACTTTTGTTGCTACTACAAACGTTATTAAATATTTAGATGGTATTCCACATTTTATAGACTGTGAAAAATTATATCCAACTATAGATATTGATAAACTTGAACGTTATTTATCAACAAATTGTCAAATTAAAAACAATAAATGTATAAATAAAAAAACAAGAAAACAAATAAAAACTTTGATAGCTGTGCATGCATTTGGATATCCAGTAGATATGTACAAATTAAAAAAATTATGCTCTAAATTTTATATTGACATAATTGAAGATGGTGCAGGCGCGTTAGGAACTTTTATTTGTAACAAACATGTTGGAACCTTTTCTAAATATGGGATATTAAGTTTTAATGGCAATAAGATTGTTACAACTGGTATGGGTGGGGCAATTCTCATAAAGAATAAAAAAGATTATATAGATTTATATCATTTGATTAATGTTGCCAAAATACAACATTCTTGGAAATTAGAACATAATGATATTGGATATAATTTTAAAATGGCCAATATAAATGCATCACTGGGTTTAAATCAAATAAAAAATATTAAAAAAATATTATTGAATAAAAAGAAACTCCATAATTTATATAATAAAAAATTAACTAAATATAAATTCTTTGACATGATGACTAAAAAAAAATCAACCAAACCGAATTATTGGCTAAATAATTTAATAATTAAAAAAAATACTATTAAAAAGACTATGTTAATAGAAAAATTTCAGAAAAATAGAATATATGTTAGAGAATTATGGAAACCGCAGCATTTACTTCCTATGTATAAAAAATATCCAAAGATGGAATTAACTAATTCAGTTAATTTATGGAAAACAACTATAAGTTTACCTAGTAGCTATATTGAAAACATTTAAAAGAAAAATTTGTGTTGTTACTTCAAGTAGAGCTGATTACAGTCACCTTTATCCATTAATGTTAGGGTTGAAAAAATCAAAATTATTAACTCTCCAAATTATTGTAACAGGTATGCATCTCCTTAAAAACTATGGATACACTTATAAAGATATTGTAAATGATGGCTTTATAATTAATAAAAAAATTAATACTAATCAGCAAGACACAACATCTACAAATATAATTAAATCAATGTCAGCAGAATTAACAGGAATAGATAAGGCGTTCAAACAATTGAAACCAGATTTAATTGTTATTTTGGGTGACAGATATGATATTTTTCCAGCAGCAATAGCAGCACATATTAAACAAATACCAATTTGTCATATTCATGGTGGAGAGATAACTTCAGGTGCAATTGATGATAGTATAAGACATTGTTTAACAAAAATATCACATATTCATTTAGTAGCATCTGAAATATTTAAAAAAAGAGTTATTCAATTAGGTGAAGATGAAAGCAATGTGTTTAATATAGGTAGTTTGGGTGTCCATTCTATCTTGTCGCTACCTAAATTAGCCAAAAAAAATGTATATGAATATTTTAATATCAAATTCAATAAAGATTATTTAGTTATTGCTATTCATCCGGAAACTATTAATGAAAAAAATTTTCTTATGACTAAAAATTTACTCGAGGTATTAAAAAATGATAATAATTATAATTACATTTTTACTTCACCAAATTCAGATACGGGTGCAAATCTTATAGATCAAGAAATTAGAAAATTTGTTAAAAAAAATAAACAAACATCTTTGTATATCAAATCGGCTGGTAGGACAATGTTTATTAATTTGTTAAGATTTTCTAAAGGTATAATAGGTAATTCATCTTCAGGACTTATAGAAGCACCAGCACTGAATATACCGTCTATAAATATTGGTGATAGACAGAAAGGAAGACCATTGTCTTCTACTGTCGATAACATATCATACTCTAAAAAAGAAATAGATTATGCTATAAAAAACTTAAAAATTTGTAAGAAACAAGATAGTCAAGAGATACATTATCAAAATAAAAAACCAATAAATAAGATTTTAAAAATATTTAACAATTTTAGTTCTAAAAAAATTTTAAATAAGAAATTTGTTGATAATTTTATTTCATTATGAGATCACATAAAACATATATAATTGCCGAAATTGGTGTAAACCATAACGGAAGCATGAAGATTGCTAAAAATTTAATTCAGGCAGCAAAAAAATTAGGCGCCAATGCAGTAAAATTTCAAAAATTTGTACCTAATTTAATGATTTTAGATAACACTAAAAAAACTAATTATCAAAATAAGTCAACTAAAACAAAAGAATCACAAAAAGCAATGCTCAATCGTTATGTTTTGTCTGATCAAGATTATATTAATTTACAAAAGACATGCAAAAAAAATAATATTGATTTTTTGTGCACACCATTTGAAGATCAAAGTTTAGATTTTTTATTAAAAAAATTAAAACTAAAAATAATTAAAATTTCTTCAACTGATTTGACAAATATTCCATTTTTAATAAAAATTGCACAAAGTAATGTCAAAGTATATTTATCAACAGGTATGTCAAATATTGAAGAAGTAGATATTGCTTTATCTGCATTAGCCCATGGTTATAAAAAATTTAAAACTAAATTTAATCCTAAATTACATAAAAACATTTTTAAAAAATATACTAAAACTCTTTCGGAAAAAGTTACTTTAATGCACTGCACATCTCAATATCCTGCGCCTACAAACGAGCTAAATTTAAATATATTAGATATGTATAAGTCAAGATATAGTATACCAATAGGCTATTCTGATCATTCTAAAAATTTTTTGACTCCTATAATTGCAGTAGCAAAAAATATTGATATTATTGAAGTACATATTACAATGAGTAATAAACTTACTGGACCAGATCATAAAAGCTCATTGAATATTAAAGACTTTAAAAAATATATAAATTTAATCAAACAATCAGAAATCATATTAGGTCATTTAAATAAAATAGTTACACCTTCTGAAATAAATGTTAGAAAATATGCCAGAAAAAGTTTGGTAACTACTTGTTCAATTAGAAAAGGAGAGAGAATTAAAGAAAAACATTTTTCTGCCAAGAGACCTGGTTATGGTATTTCTCCAATTTATTATTATCAATATATTGGTAAAAAAATTATGAATGACTTAAGCGAAAATAAAATTTTAGTAAAAGAATATTTTGAAAAAAAATAATCTAATAACAAAACTTACTGGTAAAGTATCTTGTGTTACTGGAGCATCAGGTCATATAGGTAAGGTAATTGCAGAAACATTATGTCAATTAGATTCAAATCTAATATTGGTTGATATAAATTCTAAAAATCTTAATAAATTAAAACTAGATCTTAGTAAAAGATATCACGTTCAAATAGATACATTGTGCATGGATCTTACAAAGGAAAATAATATAAAAAAACTTAAATCTTTTATTATAACCGAATATAAACATTTACATATTTTAATAAACTCACTAGGATTTGTTGGAAGTAATAAATTAAAAGGTTGGTCGGTTGATTACGATAAACAATCAGAACTTGGATGGAATAAAGCTATTGAAGTAAACTTAACATCTGTTTTTTTTCTAATACAATCTTTACATAAAATAATGAAAAAAACTAAGAATGCATCAATTATAAATATATCATCTATTTATGGTTCTCATGCACCAGATTATGATATTTATTCA
>MDTE01092378.1_pt1 | contig 13026 bp, 8 predicted proteins | sample 811231 | NCBI WGS metagenome assembly MDTE01 (sample SAMN05326651, study PRJNA326480) | marine metagenome | isolation source: seawater | place: Indian Ocean: Red Sea | collected 2010
AACGAACGAACGAACGAACGAACGAACGAACGAACGAACGAACGAACGAACGAACGAACGAACGAACGAACGAACGGTCGGTCGGTCTTCCTACGTCCTCGCCGTTCTCCCCGTTCGAGGCGACGAGGGACGGAGATGGACGCGAGAGCGCGCGCGCGCGCGGTGCTCGAGTGCATCGAGCGGGCGGACGCCGCGCGCGACGAGGCGAGCGCGCGGGTGCGAGGGGACGCGAGCGCGAGCGATGGGGACGGTGGTGATGCCCTGCCGGGGGTGTCCGCGAGCGGTGGTGGGAAACGGCGAAGACGAGACGCCGAGGCGGGGACGGCCATCGAGGAGGAGGCGGGCGAGGCGAAGAGGCGACGAGGCGACGGCGACGGCGACGGCGGGAACGGCGTGCGCGAGGCGGATTTGAAGAAGATGCTCGAGGGGAGGATGACGGTGCAAGAGCGCGCGGAGGCGATCAATGAATTGTTGAATCAGAGAAAGATTGACATCTTTAGGCGGGGGGATTCGTTGGTGTTCGCGCGCGTGCGAGAGGAGCAGGCGGCCAAATTTAAAGGATTGAGCACGGAGGACATGTTGGTGTATCAGATCATTCAGCACGCCGGAAACGCGGGGATGTGGACGAAAGAGTTGAAACAGCGATCGAATCTGCCGGTGCCGCAGATAACGAAGATTTTCAAGACGTTGGAGGCGAGGAAACTCATCAAGTCGGTGAAGCACGTGGCGCAACAAAATCGCAAGGTGTACATGCTGTACGACCTCGAACCGAGTCGAGAGATCACGGGGGGCGCGTGGTACACCGAACAAGAGTACGACGCTGAGTTCATCAGCGTTCTTCGCGAGCAGTGCGTCAAGTTCATTTGCTCAAAGGATCGCGTGACGTTGGAAGAGGTGAGCGATTTCGTGCGCTCGAGCAAGCTGAGTCACGTCGAGCTCGGTTCCGACGACGTCTTACAAATCGTCAACACGCTCGTGTACGACGGTAAAATCGACGAGATCGTGGATGAATCGCAAGACGACGGTATGTCCCCCGTCACGAACGACGACTCGAAGCCTCCGACGTATTACTCAAAGGCTTTACTCGCCATTCCCGAACACAGCCCCTTCACCGACGTTCCCTGCGGCGTGTGCCCGGTGATCAACGAGTGTCGTCCGGACGGCCTCATCAACCCCACCTCGTGCGAGTACCTCAACGCGTGGTTGGAGTTTTAGTCGAGCGGTTCGATTTGCTCTCTCAATCTTGAAATTATAGACGATAGATAGTTCTCGTAGGTTGGCGTCGGCGGCGGTTACGCGCTTTTTCCCGCGCGCTTCGACTCGACTTCGCGCCTCGCCTCGCGCGTCATGTTCGCGTCGCGCTCGACGACGCCGATGACGGCGAGCCACCGCGCGCGACCGAGATCACCGGTCTCGTCGTCGTCCTCTCGACGCGCGCGTCGCGTCGTGGCTTCCTCGTCCGATTTGCCCAAGCTCTACATACCGGCCGATGCGATGGGCGGGGAGAGTCCAGAACTCAAGGCGGCCAAGACCCTCCGTCGTTTATTCACGTTTGTAGCCATTCGCGTCGTGCAGGGACACATCGAGGGCGCGGGGAACGGTGCGGCGAGGCATCGAGAGCGCGAGAGCCGAAAAGGGACCGCCCGAAAAGACAGAGACTGACGGCGGGACGCGCGCGCGCGCTCTCTCTCTCTCGCGCAGACGGCGGATTCGCCCCGCAAGTCACCGGTCGCGATGGGAATTGCATGTGCCCGGATTACGATGATTTGCGTCGCGCGATGGAGGAGATCCCGCTCGGAGACGGCGATTCGTGGATCGATGAGTTCATCGGCATCAACTCGGCGGTGGCGCTCCGAATTATCATTGCTCGCGAGACGTACATGAATGAGTTTGATTACGAGTACGCGAAGAGGTTGACGGAGGATATGATACAGAAGGGTAACGCGCAATTGATGAAGAGACACGCGACGCGCAGTTTGGGGCTCTCGAGCGACGAGTGAGTAACGTCGTGGTATGTATACAATATTGTAACATCAGTTTCGTTCGTGTATTCGTCCGTGTATTCGCTCGTTTATTCACTCATTTCTTGAGTTCTTCGAGCGTGGAGAGTATTTCCAGAAACGTCGGTCTCTTCTTCGCTTGAAATCTCCAGCACTCGCGCACGAGAGCGGCGACGTCGGGCGAAATCGTTTCCGGCAAATCGGGTCGAGGACCCGTGAGCACGGTGGCGGCGATTTTCACCGGGTGAATCCCTTTCCAAGGTTGCATACCCGTCATCATCTCGTACAGAATCATCGCGAATGAATACACGTCCACCTTCTCGTCCGCGCGCTCGTCGCCGAAGAGTTCGGGCGCCATGTAATTCGCCGTTCCCGCGCCCAGAGAAGCCAGACTGAGGCTCGTTTGCACGGCTCGAGAGACGCCAAAGTCTGCTAAATACGGTCGCTCCGTGTCTTGCTCTATCAACACGTTTTGAGGTTTAAGATCACGATGAATAATTTTCGGCTCGAGTCCGTGCAGGTACGTCATCGCGCTCGCGATGTCTCGAGCGATGCGCAGCGCTTTATTCTTCGCGAGCGGCGCAGGCGCGCTTCCGCTGCAGTGTAAGAGCTCGTGCAGGGATCCTCCGTGTACGATTTGCATGAGAAGACAATTCTGCGATAAACACGCGCCGTAGATTTTGACGATCGACGGATGATCGATGCTTCGCATGATTTCGATTTCGCTCTGCAGCGTCGCGCGATCTTCGAGGTCGTGCATGATCTTCGCCGCCACGTGTCGATCCCGCCACTTGGCCGAGTACACCGTTGAATGTCCACCCGAACCGAGCTTTTCAAAAATATACACGTACTTTTCGAAATCATCCGAAGAGATGTACGCGAACTTGTCCGCCTGTCCAATCTTTTCCTCCTTGACGAGATCGGTCACCTCCTTGACGAGATCGGCCGCCGTCATCTCCATGGTCCCTGCGGACTCGTCTTTGTCGTCCTCCAAAGCCGATCGATACGCGTTCGAACGATCGGAATCATCACTCGTTCGCGCACACACGTCGTCAACCTCTTCTTCGCGCGTGCGATCGATATCCAAGGCGTGTTGATGAAACTCTTCGCTGTCCTGCGTTCTATTGACGTCGAGCGCCACGTGATCGTCTTCTTCGAACGACGATTCATAGTTCAACGCGCCGAGGGAATCGTTGCGCCGGACGGCGCGTCGACTGAGTGCCGTCGTGTGCGCAAAAATGGGCGCATTCGTGGAGCGGTGGCGCGTGACATGCGCCGACGACGTGATCTCTACCGATTCTCTGATGGCGCGTGCCTTGTTTCGCGTCGCCGAGCTCTGACGGTTCGCCTTGTCTGGCGTCTTCACCCCACCGTCGCCGCCCTTCTTCGAATCGGACTGTCTTCCCCGACGTCGAACGACCGTAAACGCGATCAAGAGCACGCAGATCGCGCCGAGCGAACCGAGGAGCGACCACAATATGATGAACGCCGATCGATCCGCCGGAGAAATCGGCGTCGGCGCTCGCTCGTTCGCCGCGCGAACCGCCTCCGCCATAGACTCCAGCGCGCGCGCGTACGCGTGAGCATCATCCGAAGAATTCGTCAAGTTGTTTTCGCTCGTCGAATCTTCCGTCTCGAGCGGGTCGTCTCCGTCCTCGATCGATTCGATCGTCGCGCTCCAAATCGTTCCTCGCGCCCGTTCTCCTCCGATCGACGGCGACGCGTCCACCATCAGAATCAAACTCTCCGTGAAATTCCCCGTTCGACTCTGCACACCCATCGCTTGATCGAACGCCGCGCTCATCGCTCGTTTCGGCGCGACGATCAAGCCACGAATCCATCCGACCGCGTCCGCGTCCGCGTTCGCGTTCGCGCGCAACGATCCCAAATGTACCTCCCTCGCGTACGCAACCCCCTCCTCTCGCACCACCCGCGCCTCGATCGCGGCGCTGAAGTTCGCATCGACCGTATATCGGAGCGCCAACGCCCCGTCCACGTCCTCGATCCCCGCGATCGCGGAATCAATCCTCGTCGTCGCCTCGCACGCGCCGCCGATCGACGACGCGCCCCACGCGCCTCCCGACGACGTCTCGTCCCCGAACTCCACCTCGAATCCACCGTCCGACGACGTCGCACCTCGCGCCCGCGCGCTCGCGATCGACGCTTCGTCGCACGGCGCCCCATCGACGACGTACGCGCGTCGACGACGACGCATGATGCGAATCCGTCCCACGCTCCGCTCGAGTGCCGAGATTGACCGCGCGCGCGTCGATCGCCACCCTTCCCGTCGCGCGCGCGCGTCGACGCTCGTCGCGATCGACGCGAAAAAAATTCTCACGCTCGATTCTCGCGCGCTCGAGCGCTCGCGCGCGTCGCGACGTCGACGAGGCGTCGAAAACGTCACGAAATGGCGACCGCGACCATGCATCGCGGCGAATGCGAGACGCGACGACGCGCACGAATCCGCGCGTCAGCGCGCGACGCGACGCGCGTCTCCGCGCGTTCGAGCGACCGTTCGACGAAAAAGTCGACGCGTCGCGCGATCGCGTCGCGCGCGAACCCTCGAGACGGTCGGCGCGGCGCGCGGCGACGGGAATCGCATCGCATTCATTCGTCCCGCGCGGCGGCATGCCTCCGAAACCGTTCGTCGTCGACGACGCGCCGTACGTCGTCGGAAGTCGGGTCCTCGTCGACGCGCTGTTCGACGGGGAGACGCGGGCGGCGACGGTGGTGGCGAGGAAGGGGGACGGCGCGGGAGGGAGAAACGTCAAGTATTACGTGAGGTACGCGGGCCGAGACGCGCGTCGAGACGACGAGTGGGTGACGAGAGACCACGTGCGAGGACTGGTCGCGGAGAGCGCGCTGTTGAGCGATGAGGCGACGACGACGACGGGTGGACGGAGGGAGACGTCGTCGAGCGGACGGGCGCGGTCGGCGGTGACGGTGGCGGGGGGAGGTGGTCGCGAACGGGGCGGCGGCGGACGGAGTCGCGGCGAGGGCGACGCGGGCGCGAACGACGAGCGCGGAGGGTTGACGCCGGGCGTTCGGGGGAGAAAGGTGACGCACGTCGAGTTGGGGAAGTTTATATGCGATTGTTGGTACGAGTCACCGTTTCCCGAGGAGTACACGGATGGTGGGAAATTATACGTGTGCGATTTTTGTTTAAAGTATCATCGAAAGCGCAAGGCGTACATCGCGCACAAGAAGACGTGCGAGATGCGACATCCGCCCGGAAACGAGATTTATCGACACCCTCCGGCGCCGGCGACGGACAAACAGCCGGCGCGCGCGCAGTTAAGGATATGGGAGGTGGACGGGTCCACGGCGACGACGTATTGTCAAAATTTGTGTCTCATCGCCAAGTTGTTTTTGCACCACAAGACGTTGTACTACGACGTCGCGGCGTTTCACTTTTACGTCCTCACTGAACAAGATTTCAACGCCGATGGAAAGCCCGTGTATCGAACGATGGGGTACTTTAGCAAGGAGAAAGGACAGGTGGAGACGAATTTAGCGTGCATCCTCACCCTGCCCGGGTATCAAAGGCGCGGATTGGGCACGTTTTTGATTGAATTTTCGTACGCGTTATCCAAGCTCGAGGGACGCATCGGGACCCCGGAGCGTCCTCTGAGCGATCTCGGGTTCGCGTCGTACAAGGCGTACTGGAGCCGGGTGCTGTACGACGAGATCAAGGGCATCGTGGGAGAGATCAACGTCTCCGAGTTGAGTAAAAAGACGAATATTCGCGTCGACGACATCGTCAACACACTCCAGCCACACAGTTCCGTTCGTTTCTACAAGGATCAGGGATACTTGAAGATCACGAGCGAAGGAATGAACGATTTCAAAGCCTCTCAGGCGAAGCAATCGAGCAAGAAGACGTTACGCGTCGACCCCGCGCGCCTGAAGTGGATTCCGCACGCCCCCTCGCGCATGGTGGAGGTGGCGGAAAAGAGAAGACGAACGCGTTTATTTCAAAAAGACGAGGACGAACGAACGAAAAAGTCTAGAAAGTAGTTGATTATACACACGATAGATCACGAATGCTCGACTAGTCGCTCTCGCGCGCTCACTCGCAGACGCCGTCCCACGGCGCGAGACCGCACGTAAAGTACTTGCGCCTGTCAAAGACGTCACATCCGCGTCTCTCCGCGTCCGTCACGGGTAACATGAGCGTCGGATTCCGCGCCAACTTGGACACGCGATCTAAGAACGCCACCTTCCCTCGAATCGATCCGCAATACGCGGCGTGCACCATGTATCCACGGTGGTTACCGCTTCCGTCTTCGTCCGGCTCGAGGTGCTTGGTGACGTCAAAGGTGAGATAGGACGGCGCGACGTCTTGCGAGAGCGCCGAGATGATGACACCGTCGGCGCGCGCGTGCGGCGCGATGTCCCACGTCAGAGACGCTTGCTCGGTGTCCGTCGCCGTCGGTTCGAGCGCCATCCAATCCTCGAGAAGCTTTCCAATGAATTCATTCGGTCGCGCGCCGATGAGTCCGGTGTTGATGGCTTTTTGTTCCAACGCCCCGCCGAAATCGGACAGCGTCACCAAGAGCGCACCGGCGTCGAGTTTCGACTTGACGAACGCGCGCGGATCTCGCAGTAACAGCGTCGACGCGTCCAAGAAGAGGGCGCCGTATCCAGCCTGCACGAGCGTGTAGACGACGTGCACCTTGCGCCACGTCCACGCGACGCGAAGCGCCTTGCCCAAATCGCCGTTGACGTCGGATTGTCCCGCGTGAATGCTTCCATCGTCATTCATGCGCTCGCCGAGAATGTCCACCATGTCGGTGTCGAGGAAACACATGACGCCCGTCTCCACGCAATCTTTGAGCGTCGCGCGGTCGGTGACCATGACTGTCAACGCGCTCGCGACGTCGGGGAACCGCTTCGCCGACTCGACGAAGAGTTTCGCCACGGGCCAATACGCCGCGTTGGCGTAGGTGACGACGCGCATCTGTCCGACTTGCGCGCCGTTCGCCTGTAAGTGATCGACCAGTCCAGGAATGGGGCCCGGTCGGTTGTGGAGCGATTCGAGACCGCGCGCGTCGCGCACCCGGCGGCGGACATCATCGCCACTCGGCGTCGCCGTGAAATAGCCGTTGTTGATGGATTTGAAATACTCTTGCGAATCATCGAGAGTTTTCTTCGTCCCCTCGGCCTCGATCAAGTCCTCTGAATCATCCTCCGCGGGCGACTCCGGTTTCGTCTCTTCGTTCGCGGCGGGCTCGGGTGTCTCTTCCTCCTTCACCGGCGCGTCCGGCGTGGTGTCCTCTGGCTTTGTGTCCTCCTTCACCGGCGTCGGCGCGGTCTTCTCCGGCTCGGCTTCCACTCTGTCTTCCTCCTCGACGGGCCGCTCCGACTCCGGCGCTCGCGCGGGATCCGCTTCCGCATCCTTCGGCGCGGGATCCGCCTCCGCATCCTTCGCCCGCGCCTTCTCCTCTCTCTCGCGCTCTCGAGCCTCCGCACGCTTGTGACGAACGCGCTCCACGAGCTTCTTGAAGGCTAAGAATCCCGTGCGTCGCTTCTCGCGCGCCTGCTTCTGCGTATTCCGCGGCGCGGAGAGTTCGGCGGCGGCGATCTCGTCGGCGGGCGCCGCCTCGGGCTCGATGGACGACTCGGTCGAGGGTTTGGCCTCGATGCGCTCCTCGCGCTCGTTCTCGTCGATTCGATCGATTGGATGCCCGGGATCGGACGCGATCTCGCGCGCGAGCGACGTCTCCAACGGTGATTCGTCGGCGGCGTACGTCGAATCCTCCGCGCGGGCAGTTTGCGCTCGCGCGGGCCGCCGCTTCTCCTGTCGTCTGCGGCGTCCATACGCCTCCATCTTTTGAAGCGCCGCGTACTCTTTGCGCTTTTCCTCGCGAATCTTCGCTCGGCGCGCGGCCGCGGGATCGAGATCGTTCGCCGCGTCGGCGTCGGCGTCTTTGATGTTTGCGTCGCCGACCGCCGACTCCGCCTTGGATTCGCGCGCCGCAATCTCGGCGTTTCTATCCCGGATGCGTCGCTCGTGGCGCGCGCGCTGACGAAACGCACGAACTTGATTCACGTGCGCCGTCGTCGCGTCGTCTTCCTCGACGGCGGTCGGCAAACCGCCCGTCGACGCCGGCGCCGGAGGCTTGGCGCGTCCTCGTCTCTCGCGCCCCCGTCGTCGCGCCCCCGCCCCCGCCGTCGCCATCGACGACGACGACGACAGGTAATCTCCACCTCGCGTGAAATCTTTATCCTCGATATCCGCCATCGCCTCCGCGTCCGCCAGAGCGTCCGCCTCCTCCGCCGTCGCCGCGCCTCCGTCCGACGCCGTCTGGTGATAACTCGCGCGCATCAACGCCGCCCCGAACGCCCGTCTCGCCTTGCGCACGAACGCGTACTCCGGCGGCGGCGTCCCTCGCGCGTCAGGCGCGATCCCCAACGCCCCCACAGCCGTCGCGCGTCCGCCGGATAACGCCGCGAGGCAACAACACGCCGCCGCCGCGCCAACACCCAACGCGCCCGCGACGCGTCCGCGCGTCATCCACTCCCCTCGTCCCCTCCCGCGCGCGCGCGCCTCCCTCGCGCCGAGTTCAACGTCCACACTCTCAACACCGTACGTCGTCGTCGTCGCCGTCTCGCGCGTCACGAGCGCGTCACGCGCCGATCCATCCTCGCGCGCGCCGAACACCATGATGCGATCGACCGCGACCGTCTCCACCGCGCCTCGCGTCGCCTCTCTCTCGCTCGCGCGCCTCTCTCGCGCGCGACCACCCTCGATCGTTCGCTCGCGTCTCTCGCGCTCGACCCCGCGTCACGCGCGCGTCCCGAGACCTCGCGCGTCGATCAGTGTCGAGACCCCACTCGACGGCGCATCCATCATGACCACCCTCGACGACGACGACCGCACCGCGCGCGCCGTGCACAAGCGCGCTCGCGTCGAGGACTCGCGCGCGGACGTGCGCACGCCCCCTCCGTTCACCGACGACGATCGCGCGCGTCGTCCCGCGCGCGAGACCGATGACGTCCCAGACGTCCGAGACGACGCCGCCGGCCGCGACGACGACGCGCGCGCCGAGTCGCGCGCGATCGACCGCGCGAGACTCGAGGCCGTCCCTCCCGCGACGCTCGCGATCGAGCGATGGACGCGGGACGAGGCGACGACGAGGCGTAAACGCGATCACATGGACGCGCTCGACGCGCGCGGCGGGTTTTACGGCGTCGAAGCCGAGATCGAGCGCGCGGTGCTCGGGAACGCGGACGTCGCGATCGAGGTGAACGCGTTCCCGTACGCGACGCCGAGAGGGGTGACGCACATGACGCTGTGGTCGAGGAGGGAGATGCGGGAGATGGAGGTGGTGGAGTGGACGTCGAGGTGGTTGCGCGAGAACGCGCCGCGGGTGGATTCGTGGAATTTTGACGCGAATGAGAATACGTCGGTGGATGTGCCGCATTATCACGTGTTCACGCACGAACCGGTGGATGAGGTGGAGGAGGAGGAGGAGGAGGAGGAGGCGCGGGCGGCGAAACGCGCGCGAAGAGACGATTGATTGATTAGTTGAATGAAAATACAGCCTAGCTAGTTTACGTGACGGTCGTCGCTCGTGTGATGTGTTTCGTGACGGCGCTCGCTTTTTCGAGGCACGCGCGCACGGCGTCGGCGTCGGCGGCGGATGGAGATTTATTGGCGTTGTGCCACTCGCCGCGGCGTCTCGCGCGCGCGAAGGACGCCCGGACGCGCGCGCCGCCGTCGGAGAGACGCCCGAGGTCGGCGTCGAGCCATCGCAAATGGCCTCTCTGCGCGTCGGCAAATATCGGGCCGTGCGCGAGGAGGAGTAAGAGCGCGGACGCGCAGTCGGCGCGAGTCAACAGGGCGAGGTCGTCTCCGTCGCGCGGCGCGTCCATGGCGGAGCGTTCGAGCATGTCGTCCAACACGTCGAGCGCGGCGAACGTGAACGCGTGCCATCGCGCTTCGGCGCGCTCGCGAGCCACAGGGTCGTCGCGCACTGTGTCCCAACGCGGTGGCGGCGTCCACGCGTCGGCGTCGGCGCATTCCGCGTCGGCGTCGGCGTCTCGGAGTTTTTCCAGAGCCACCGGCGCGACGACGACGGCGAGCCATTGCGCGAACGCCGGTTCAGCGATGCGGTGCTCGCAGTCGGCGTCGTGTCTCACGCACGCGTCGTACGCCTCGAGCGCGTCGAAAAAAGTGCGCGCACCGCCGTCGACGTCCCGCTCGGGCGTCACCAACGATTCCATCTCGTACGTCAGCGTAGATTTCTTCGGCAGCCTCTGTCGCAAAAATTCAAACTGCACCGGAAACGCGTACTTGAGTATCGTCGAGTGCCACAATAATTTAAACGTGCGCGTTGCGTACCCGTGGTGCATCAACGTCTCGATCTCTTGCGCGACGCGTCGGGACGACGCGAGCGCCAACGTCGGCGCGTACGCGCGCAAACCCGCGCGTAATCCCTTCGTCATCGTGAACCCGTGTCTCGCCGCGAGCCGTATCGCGCGCAACATCCGCACGGGATCTTCCTTGAGACTCGCGTGCGTCGGCCGAACCGTGCGCACGACGCCCTCGATCGCGTCGTTGATCCCGTTACAAAAGTCCAACACTTCCTCCCGAAACGGATCGTAATACATCGCGTTCACCGTGAAATCTCTCCTCTGCGCGTTATCCGCGCACGCGAGCAGACGATGGAAATCAGCGTCCGCGCGCGCCGTCGCCGGCGACGCCACCGCCCCGCGCCGTCTCCCGATCGCTCTCTTTTCGTCGTCGCGCCGCGTTTCGCCGCCGCGCGATTCCCGCCGCCGTCTCAATATTTCATCCAAATCCAACTCCCCGCACGGTTTCCTCGGCGCCTCCCCACCCTCGCTCGCCCGTCGTCCATCGTCCACGCGCACCCCTCCCGCCTTCCCACCGTCATCGCTCTCGAAGCTCGCCAATTCGATCCACTCTCCGTCGTCGGCGCGCACCAACCCGACTGTAAACCGTCTCCCCACCGTTTTCATTCGTCTCCCCAGCGCCGCCCTCGCCTCGTCGTACGTCGCGCTCGTCGCTAAATCCACATCTCGAGGAACCGTCCCGTCTCCCCGCGCGATCCAATCGCGAACCGCACCGCCGACGACGTACACGTCGGCGCCCTCGGCGCGTCTTCGCAGCGTCTCCGCCACCTTGGCCGCGCCTCTCGCCGCCCCTTTTCCGAGCGCGCGCGCGCGACGCACCCCGTGATCGCGCACGACGGCGCGCGAGAGCGTTTGACGAAGCGTGCGCGCGCGCGGTGGACCGGTGAGACGCTCGTCGTCGGCGATATCGCCGCACACGTTCGTCGGTGGCAAATTCTTCACCAGAAACGGCGGCGCCGAACGCGCGCGCCCGGGCGTCGTCGAGCGCGCCCGGGCGTCGTCGAGCGCGTGCGTGGACGCAGAAAACGTACGCGCGCGCGATGTCGAGGCGAACGAGGACGACGCGCGTCGCGACGCCGCCGCGAACGCGCGACGCATGACGCGCCCAGAAGTGACGAGATTGCGCATTCGACGCGCGCGTCGTCACTCGCGCGCGCGTCGACCGTCTTCACGCGTCTCTCTCGCGCGCGATCGGCGCGCGGGGCGACGCCGCGCGCGATGTCACCGTCGGACGCGGTCACCGCCCGTCATCGCGCGCGTCACGGCGCGATGATGATGATGACTTTGACGCTCACCATGATGATTCGCGCCGTGCGCGCGGCGCCGCGCGCATCCATCCACGCGCTCGCGCGCGCGCCCGATCGCTCGACGCGCGGTCGACGATTAGACTCGTCGAACGCCGCCGCGCGCGATCTCGCGGGCGGTGTCTTGGGTACGGGCACGCTCTGGATGACATTTGAGCTCGCGGGGAATCAACGCTACGAGCTCATCGTCGACACGGGGAGCTCGATGACGTATCTCCCGTGTAAGGGATGCGAACGGTGCGGGGAACACGAGAGCGCGGGGTATTACGATTACGATCGGTCGCCGGATTTTCGAGCGCTGAATTGTTCGAGAGAGGCGGACGCGAACGCGTGCGCGGACATGGCGGCGAGGTGCTCGGCGGCGTCGACGGGCGCGTGCGAGTACAGGGTGTCGTATCAAGAGGGGAGCTCGAGCAGAGGGTACGTCGTGGAGGACGTCGTGCGGTTCGGTGGAACGGTGCCGAACGCGAGGGTGGCGTTCGGGTGCGAGGTGGTGGAGACGAATTCAATCTTGACGCAACGCGCCGACGGTTTGTTTGGATTGGGCGGCGACTCGAGGACGACGTTCGCGCAAATGGTGCGCGCGGGCGCGATCGGGAACGCGTTTTCGCTGTGCGTGGATGGGTTCGGGAAGAACGGTGGGTTGATGACGCTCGGGAGGTTTGATTTCGGCGACGCGGACGCCGGCGCCGTCTCGACGCCGTTGACGGGAGAGACGTCGACGTTTTACGAGACAAAGGCGAGACGATGGTCGCTCGGCGACGTCGAGCTCGACGGGTCGATGAACATGGCGACCATCATAGATTCCGGGACGACGTTCACGTACGTGCCGACGGCGATGCACAGGGCGTTCGCCGATTCGCTCGAAACCGCCGCGACGCGCGCGGGATTGGAACCCGTCGACGGCGCCGACCCTCAGTACGAAGACGTGTGCTACGGCGGCGGGTTCACGCTGACGGAGGACACCGTGGGGCAGTTTTTCCCATCGCTCACGATCGACTACGGCGACGATGGGTCGATCGAGCTCGGTCCGGAGAATTATTTATTCGCGCACGAGACGAACGCGCACGCGTTTTGTCTCGGCGTCTTCGTGGGGTCTTCCTGGAATAAAATTCTCCTCGGGCAAATCACGATGCGCGACACACTCGTGACGTTCGACGTGGGCGCGCATCGGGTTAACATGACGACGTTGAATTGTCGCGCGTTACAACAGAGATACGTCGGCGCGAACGAGACGTCCTCGCCTCCGGCTCCGCCGCCTCCGGCTCCGCCGCCTCCGGCTCCGCCGCCGTCGCACACCGGATCGATCTGGCCATTCGTCTTCGTCGGTTTCGGCGGTACCG
>MDTE01187515.1_pt1 | contig 13026 bp, 11 predicted proteins | sample 811231 | NCBI WGS metagenome assembly MDTE01 (sample SAMN05326651, study PRJNA326480) | marine metagenome | isolation source: seawater | place: Indian Ocean: Red Sea | collected 2010
CTTCCAAGTCTTAAGACTAAGTACCATTGGCGCAGAAAGGCTTGACTTCCGAGTTCGGAATGGGATCGGGTATTACCCTTTCGCAATAATCACCAGGCACACTTTAATACTTTAAAATATTTAAAAAGTAAAGGCTTATAAATTTTTCTGTAATCTCTTCAGATCTTCTCTAATCATTAAATTTACTAAGTCTTTCAATAGAGTTTTAGGTCTCCATTTTAATATTTTTTTTGCTTTTTGATAATTTCCTTTAAGAGAATGTACCTCTGACGGCCTATAGAACTTTGAGTTAATTTTTATAATTGTTTTATTATTTGATAAATCAATACCTTTTTCTTTCAATCCTTTACCTTTCCACGCAATTTTAATGTTAAGACTTTTACAAGCATGATTTATAAATTCTCTAATACTACAGGATTTATTAGTAGCTAGCACAAAATCATCAGGTTTAGATTGTTGTAGAATTTTCCACATACCTTCAACGTAATCACCTGCGAAACCCCAGTCTCTTTTGCTATCTAAATTGCCTAGCTCTAAAGCACTTCTTTTTTTTAATTTTATCTCACATAATCCCTTTGTTATTTTTCTTGTAACGAACTCTTCTCCTCTCAAAGGAGATTCATGATTAAATAAAATTCCAGAACAAGCAAATATACCGTAGGACTCTCTATAATTTTTAGTTATATGATGTGCAAAAACTTTTGAAATAGCATATGGACTTCTTGGATTTAAAAAAGAATTTTCATTTTGTATTTTTGAATTTGTATTCCCAATCATTTCTGATGAAGAAGCTTGGTAAAATTTCGTTTTTTTTTGCGTTATTCTTATGACTTCTAGAATTCTTAAAGCTCCTAATGCAGTTACGTTGGCTGTTGATATAGGTGTTTCAAAAGAAGATTTTACAAAAGATTGTGCAGCTAAATTATAAACTTCACTAAATTTATACTTTTTAAATATCCTGAATATACTGTCAAAATCAGAGAGATCAAAATCTTCATAAATTAGCATATTGTCTATATCTAAATACTTATGTCTCCAGTTGTCACTTCTTGAATTTCTTCTGTCGGCAACAACAACTTTATAATTTTTTTTTAATAGAAAAGATGCAAGATAACTTCCATCTTGTCCTGAGCCACCTGTGATAAGAGCAATTTTTTTCATTAATAACTAAGAATTTTGCAAATATAATACCTTGTAATTTAATTAAAAGATTTAATCTAGCTCAAAATTATCTTTATAATTTATATTTAATTTCTGTTGTTGCTCACTTTTTTCAAGAATAAAATTTCCAATTATTAGTGTATCTAAATTAGATCCCATAAAACAATTAAATGCATCCTCGGGAGTATTTACTATTGGTTCTCCCCTAATATTAAATGAAGTATTGATTAATATTGGACATTTTGTCTTGGAATAAAATTTTTGAAGTAATTTATAGTATAAATAATTAGTCTCTTTTGAAACAGTTTGAATTCTCGCAGAATAATCAACATGGGTTACGGCAGGTATTTCAGACCGTGCAACATTTAATTTATCAATACCGAATAAATTTTTATTTTCTTTAATATTTAATCTTTTATTTAACAAAACTTTAGAGACAAGTAGCATATATGGACTTTCAACATCTATATCAAACCATTCTTTTGCCTTTTCTAAAATTATAGATGGTGCAAAGGGCCTAAAACTTTCCCTAAATTTTATTTTTAAATTTAATTTTTTTTGCATATCAGGTTTTCTTGGATCTCCTAATATGGATCTTGAGCCTAATGCTCGTGGACCAAACTCCATTCTACCTTGGAACCATCCTACAGCCTTACCAGCTTCAATATCATTAACAGCTTTTGAAATTATATCATCCTCGCTAGACTTTTGAAAATTTGCACCCAAACTTTTTAAGGATAGTCCAATTTGTTTATCTTGATATTCAGGGCCTAAAAACGAATTAAAACTTTTCTGATTTAAATTTCTCTCTTTATTTAATTCTAAGTGCCAAAATGCTAGCGCGGCGCCTAAAGAGCCTCCTGCATCTCCAGAAGCAGGTTGTATCCAAATATTTTTGAAAATTTTATTTTGGAGGATTTTTCCATTAGCTACACAATTTAAAGCAACCCCACCAGCCAAACAGAGATTTTCAATTTTGTATTCTGACTTAACCGACTTGCAAATTTTAATCATTACTTCTTCTGTAACTTCTTGAATTGAAGCAGCAATATCCATATGAAATTTTGAAATTGGCTCATTTTTACTATTTCTCGGTTTCTGGCCAAAAACTTCGTCAAATTTTGAGTTAGTCATTTTTAATCCTGTTGCATAATCGAAATATTTTAAATTTAGCTTAAAAGAACCATCATCCATTATTTCAATTAATTTCTTTTTTATTAAATCTGCAAATTTTGGTTCACCATATGGAGCTAAACCCATCAATTTGTATTCACCGCTATTAACTTTAAACCCACAATAATATGTAAAAGCTGAATAGAGTAATCCTAAAGAATGAGGAAAATGTATTTCTTTCTCAATTTTAAGGTTCTTACCAGTTCCAATCGATATGGTTGTAGTAGCCCATTCACCAACACCATCAGCGGTAATAACTATTGCCTCCTTAAAATTAGATGGATAGTATGCACTTGCAGCATGACTTAGATGATGCTCAGAGAAGTATAATTTGTTTTTTGCATTAAAATTTTTATCAATCTTTAATAGATTATCTTTAATAAGTTTTTTTTGAAAAAGCTTATCTTTAAGCCAAATTGGCATAGACTTAGTGAATTGACCAAAACCTTTTGGAGCAAGTGCGATATATGTTTCAAGAAGCCTTTCAAATTTTAAAAAAGGTTTTTCGTAAAATACAACATGATCAATATCTTTAAGTTTAAGATTTGCATAATTTAATACAAATTTAATAGCATTAAATGGAAATTTCGAATCATGTTTTTTTCTTGTAAATCTTTCCTCTTGTGCAGCAGCTATAACTTCGCCGTCCTGAATTAATGCTGCTGAACTATCGTGATAAAATGCAGAAATACCTAAAATTTTTGTCACTAAAATATTGTATAAATAAAAGGTGCAATGACTGTGCCTTGGGTTAGAACTATTAAACCCCCAAATAATGCAAGTACTATCAATATTGGTAACAACCAATATTTCTTTCTATGTTTAATAAATTTAAATATTTCTAAAATAAAATCCATAATTAAAACTGATCTTTCATAGATGTTTTATTGATAGCTTTAATCCAAAACGATTTAACTTTCTTTTTCTTAATTTTTAGTAAATCTTTTCCAAATAATTTTAGTATTAATCCTGTCGGTGTAACAATAAAAAAAAAAATTACAAACATTATTATAGGAGGAATAATTTTATTTAATAATATTCCAAATTTTAACCATATTTTATTTAATGGTGTCAAGATTACAGAATTTAATAAACCTAAAATAAAAAAAGCTAATGAGATAATAATACTCCAGAGTCTAACATCTTGATGATTTAAAATTGGCCAAAATGCAATCAAAAGAAAAATAATAGAAAAAACTATTCCAAAACTTCTATTTGAGCTTATATTATCCATAAAATATCAATATTAAATATAGTTGTTTAGAATTAAGTCAAATATTTATATTTTAAAATACAAATAATAGCTTTTATTCCATCAATAAATTTAATTTTTTTTCCTTCTTTATAATTTCTACCACTATAATCTATTGGTACCTCTATAATCTTTTCTCCTAAATTTGACAATTTTGTTGTTAATTCTGGACAAAATGTGAAGCCTTTTTCTTTAAGTATTATGCTGTTAAATATGTTGGTATTAATTACCTTGTAACATGTGTGTGCATCCGTAAGATATTGTTTGTTTATTAAATTTGAAAAAAGAGTTAGCAAATGATTTGCTAGAATCAAATATTTTTTTGAATAACTGTTTTTTAAATATCTTTTTTTTCCCAGAACTCTAGAACCGTAAACTACATTAGTTTTTTTTAATAAAATTGGTTCCAACAAATCATAATAATTCATCGGATTATACTCTAAATCAGCATCTTGAATTAAAACAATATCTCCTGAAATATATGGTTTACTAGATATGATACATGATCCTTTTCCTAAATTTTTTTCATGAAATATTAAATGATTTTCACTTTTGAAATTATAATCTTTAATTATTTTTTTTGAATTATCGTTAGAAAAGTCGTCAATAACTATTATTTGTTTGTTTATATTATCTATACTTTCAATTTTATCTAAAATTATTTTTATAGTTTTATCTTCATTGTAACATGGAACAATTATTGTTAGCTTTTTTCCAAAACTATTAAACATTTTTTTAATTTTTATAATATGAATATATTTCTTTGATAATTGTTTTTAAGTCATATTTTTGGCTCCAGTTAGGATAATGTCTTTTGAATTTATTATTATTAGATATCCACCATTTATGATCACCTGATCTATTATTTCTCAGTATTTTGTATTTAAACTTTTTGTTTCCTATTTTTTCACATATTTTTATAGCCTCTAAAATTGAACAATTAGATTTACGTCCACCACCAATATTATAAACCTCACCTCTTCTGGGTTTTTTTATAAATTCCGAGATAGCTAAGGCTAGGTCGTTGCTATGAATATTATCTCTCACTTGTTTACCTTTGTAACCAAAAATTTTATATGTTTTGTTTGAAACATAACATTTTACTAAATAGGATAAAAAACCATGTAACTCTGCTCCACTATGTAGTGGACCAGTTAAACAACCACATCTAAAACAAACAGTCTTCATATTAAAATATTTTCCATATTCTTGAACTAATAAGTCTGCAGATGTTTTCGATGCTCCAAATAGGCTATGTTTAGTTTGATCAATAGAAAATTTTTCATCTACTCCGTGATTAAAAAAATTATCTTTTTTTGAAATTTCATATCGAAGTTTTTTTTCTGTAAACTTCTTATAATTTATGCGATCTCCATAAACTTTATTAGTTGATAAAAATACAAAAGGAATATTAATTTTATATTTTCTAACAAGCTCCAGTAAGTTAAGTGTAGATTTTGCATTCACATCAAAGTCAATAAAAGGTTTCTTTTTTGCCCAGTCATGTGATGGTTGAGCTGCCGCATGTATAACCGCTGTAATACTTTTATTTAATTTAAAAATTTTTTCAAGCTTTCGAAAATTTCGTACATCAATATTATGATGTTTGTAATTATGATTTTTTGATATTATTTTTTCTACCCACTTTGTAGAGCCATCACTTCCAAAGAAATATTTTCTTAAATTATTATCAATTCCTAATACAATATAATTTTTTTTTAAAAAAAATTTGACTAATTCACTCCCTACAAGACCACACGAGCCTGTAATCAATATTTTTTTTTTCATCATCTTACTGATATACATTTATATTAATAAATAAACTTAAATTTTAAATACATTTCAATTTAACATTAATATTTGTTAATGATGTATTTAAGTAAAATATGACTTTATTAGTAAATAAACAGAAAATAAATTTTTTAATTATTTCTTTAGGCAGTTTTGTAGGCTCAATTATATTTTTAAACTTAATAAATTTTTTTACTAATAACCCAGCACTTTCGTCTAAGTTGACAGTTGTATTAATATTTTTTTATAATTTTTACTTTTTAAAAAAAACGTTTAAAATAAAGGGAAACAATACTTTATTTATTTTATTAATTACTTTATCAGTAATTTTCAGGTTTTTTGAATATTGGATTTTTTTAAACTTGTTTAATTATATTTATAATATTAACTATGCATGGATAGTTACAATCTTGATAAGCTTTATGATAAAATATTTTCTTTATCCATACACTTTAAATAAATTAGAAAAAAAATGAAAAAACTAATAATTTTTATTCCATGCTTAAACGAAGAAAAAAACTTAAAAACTACTATTAATTCAATCCCAAAAAAATTTTCTAATGTCTCAGAACTTGAAATAATAATAGTCGATGATTTTTCTAGTGACAAAACTATCGAGGAAGCAAAAAAACTAAATTTAAAAATTCTTTCACATCAAAAACATATTGGATTAGCTAAAATTTTTAATACGATGGTAGATTATTTTGTTAAATCGAAATTTGATATTATGTGTGTTTTAGATGCAGATAACCAATATGTTTCAAACGATATTAATGTATTAATAAAAGAAATGGAAAATAAGAATTTAGATATGGTAGTTGGATCAAGAAATATTATTCAAAACAATAATATGTCAAAATCAAAGAAGTTTTTTCAACTTCTTGGTTCCTTCATAGTAAGTTTAATTATTGGATATAAAATTTCAGATGTAACTTCTGGATTTAGAATTTATTCAAAAAAATGTTTTGAAGGAGGATTTTTTATTGAAAATAACTTTTCTTATACAATAGAAAGTTTAATTATTTTTTCTTGGAAGAAGTTAAGGATTGGCTCAAAATACATTGGAACAAATGACAAAATGCTTAGAGAATCAAGATTATTTAAAAAAAATAGTGAATATATTAAAAAACAAACTTCTATTATATTAAAAAATTTTAATAAATATTTTCCATTAAAATTTTTTTCAATTTTAGCAGCATGTTTTTTTATTCCTGGTCTATTAATTTCATTTAGATATCTTTTGATTTTTTTTTCAGGTCAAGGAGGACACGTTCAATCGCTAATTCTTTCATCCATACTAATTATTAGCTCTTTAATCATACTTGTAATTGGTATTCTAAGTTCGACAATTTCAGATGTAAGTATAGAATTAAAAAAACTTTCCAATAAGCAACAAGAAATTGATTATAATATAATTAACAATGATAATTAAGGGTTTTTTTTCATTTTATTATTTCTTGTTTATTCTAGGTGCTTCATTATATCTGAACTTAAATTCATTAAAAAAAATTGAAATTTTTTTTTTGAGTTCAATAATATACTCACTTTCTCTATCTTGGTTTTTTATTTATTTTATAAATATTTTTGATCTAAATTTTGACTTTAAAATCTTATTAATTTTTTTTTGTATTTCAATGTTCACAATTTATTTCAATAGACAGAATAAAAATGAAATTAATTCAAAGGAACTATTTAATTTTTTAATATTTTTCTTTGTATTATTTATTATATTCTTCTCAATTCTTCTTATTAAATATGTTCCTGTATTTGTACACGGAGATGCAGTTTTTCAATGGAATGGAAGGTGGTCATTGCTTTTATATTTAAATGAGTTTAAATCTAATGGTACATATCCTGTATTTTGGCCTGGCCTATGGGCATTAATTTACAAAGCTGAGTCAAGTTTTGATAATTGGATTATTCCAAGTTTGACACAATTTATTTTACCAGTTATGCTAATTATTACATCCTATATTTTTTTTAAAAAAAATAAAATTTTATTTTTATATAATCTGTTTTTTATAATTGTTTTTTTTTGGACATTTAAAAGAACTGCTCTTGTTGGTTATATGGATACTCCAATAGCTATTCTTTATTTAATATTTTTCCAATTATTCTTAATATATTTATTTGAAAAAAGAGACAGAAGTTATTTACTACTCTTGTCTTTAATAGCTGGAATTTCTGCAATTACAAAACAAGTTGGATTTTTACTACCTTTTATATCAACTTTATTTTTGTTTATTATTTATACAGATAGAAAAATAAGCTTTATTAATTTTTTAATATTATCCATAATACCATTTATTTTTTTAATATCCTTTCTAAGTTTTGATAAAATTTATAATCCTTTTATATTTTTCTATGACCTTATTTTAAATAGTGATAAGTTAGAGACAAATTTTAGCCATCTTCAATCAGAAGCTCAGAAAAGCCATTTAGAATCTTTAAATGTAATTTTTGAGAGTTTTAACAAATTTTTTCTATTTTTTATTCTTATTACCAGCTTGTTTAATTTTATTAATTTTAAAAATAAGATTTGTATTTTTGGAATGATTATTTTTTTATTTAGTATAATTAGTTTTTATTTTTTTTCTAAATACGGTTCTTATGATGAGAGAAATGGTAGATTTATTATAACAATGATTTTTTCTTCGTCTTTTTTTTATATGTTTTCTAAATTTCCAAGTACTGATGGATTTAAATTAATAAATTTTAAGGATAAATCACTTAGATTTAATAAGATTATTTTTTTATCAGCTATTATAATTTTATTTTTATCAATAATATTCAGCAAGATAATTAATTTTAGAGAAATTCAGCAAGAAATTCAGAGTATGCTAGGGACCATACAGTACTCTGATAAAACAAAAAAAGAAATTCCGATGAAGATTAATGAACTAATTTTAAAATCTCCTAAATGTAGTAAAGTTTTTATTGATGAACATATTCTTGCTTATAATTTAAAGCTTATAAATTATTATAATTTAGATAAAAACAAATCTAAAATTCAAGTTTACAATTATCCAGAAGAATTTTTGCAGAACACTAGTTTTGAAAGTTGTGATGGTCCAATAATTTGGTATTTTAAAAATGAGAAATCAATTGAAAAATTAAAAATTAATGAATTAAAAAATTTAAAAGTAAATAAATTGAATAAATATCTCTATTTAATTTATCAAAAATAATATGATCTTTTTAAAATTTCATCCATAATTAAATGCAAATTTTTATTGATATTGTAACAATTATTTTTTTTCCAATTATTTTATCATTTCAAATGATAATATCTGGTTTTGGATTCAATAAATTACTTTTTAAAGAAAATTTTAATTACAAATCAAAAAATATATATTTAATATTATCATTTGTTTTTTTTTCTAATATTTTTTTATTAATTAATTTTTTCTATCCTCTTAATATTTATATAAATACATTACTATTTTTCTTACCATTGATCTTTATTAAATATCTAAATTTTCAAAGCTTAAAAAAAATATTTTTTTTCTCAATTAAATTTGCAATTTTTTTTGCGTTGCTAATCAGTTATGACAACATAAATCGACCTGATGCTGGTCTTTATCATTATCCATTCATGAGTATGTTAAATTCTGAAAAAATTATTTTCGGTTCAGCCAATTTACATTTCAGATTTGCTCATATTTCAATAATTCAGTATTTATCTGCAGGTTTCAATAATCTGATTTTCTTTGACAAAGGTTTAATAATTATTCCTGCGTTAATTTATTTTTGTATCGCTAATTTTTTTTATAATGAAATAAAAAGAGAAAAAAAAAATAATATTCTTTTATTTGTTAGTTATTTTATTTTGTTTCAAATTCTTTATGACATGAATAGATACAGTGGCTATGGTAATGATGTTCCAGCTCATTTATTGTTTCTAACTTGTATATACTTATTTTTAAAATTTAATCCTAAAGAATATAAATCTTTTTTTATTATTAGTTCTATCTCAATTTTAATATTTCAAAGTAAATCAACTTTATTGTTAATTTTTATGATTCCCTTAATAATATTAATTTTAAACAAACGTTTAGATTTTCTTTTTAAAAAAAGGAATATGTTTTTAATTTTTTTCGTAATAGCTTGGTTTTTGAAAAATGTAATTATATCAGGATGTTTGTTATTTCCCAAAGAGATAACTTGTAGTAATAAAATATTTTGGAGTAGTTCATTAATAACAAACATTAACTCTGCTGATAAAGTAAGTCTTGAAAATGAAGCAAGATCTAAAGATCACCCAAACAGAATTGAGAGAGATTTAAATTATAGCGAATATTTAAAAACTAATTGGCGAACTACTTGGATAAAAGGTCATGGCAAAATAGTTATTTTAAAAAAAATTTTTCCTTTACTTTTTTTAATAACAACTTTGGCTTTATTTTTGTATATTTTTAGGAGAAGTGATAAATCAATAAAAGTTAATAGAACTGATGAAATCAAAACATATTTTATTTTATTGCTTAGTGCAGCAGGTACTTTAACGTGGTTTGAAAATTTTCCTACTTATAGATATGGATCTTCATATATTATTAGTTTCATAATTTTTAGTTTTGCATCACTATCTTTTGTTAAAAAAAACACATTAAATAAATATTTAAATTTATATTATTTAAACATTGTAATTGCATTGATATTTATTAAATTTTTATTGAAGTATGACAGTTCTCAAAATATGTGGCCCAATATATACAATTATACATCAAAAAAATTGGTTCCACCAAAGGTTAAAAAAATAAATATAAACAACGATTTTGCTTATTATAAAACTGTAAATGGAGGAATCTGCATGTATAATCTTTCTCCATGTACACATTTTGATATGAACGAAAAACTATCATTTAAAATTATAAATAATTATAAATTTTTCTACTTAAATTTGTGATTTTCGGTGTGGGCAAGCATATACAAATAAAATCCTACAGGAAAAAACATTATAATTGAGTTATAATTATTAAAAAAATTTCCATAAGTCGAAATTGGAAAAATCATTATAAGTAAATGTATAAATATGTAACTTTGAATTTTATTCTTAACTTTGAAATTAATTAAAATTTTATAAATAAAATATAAAAAGAAAGAGAAAATACATATAAATCCTATCAATCCAGTTTCTGATAATAATTGTATATATATATTATGAGGATGACTGGTACATTTATGATTATGTTCGTAAAACTTTTTTTGGCAATTTAGTCTAAATGTATTTGGTCCAGAGCCTATAAATTTATTTTTTTTGAAAATAGAATATGCTGCTTTAAAATGCTCATGATGAGATTTTGAAAAAAACAGTAATTTCGAATTATTTAAACTCTGATAGTTAAAATCTAATTTATCTTTAATATTATTATGATCTACCTGAAATTTGTCATCGTTTTTGACACTTTTTTCGAAAACTTGTATTAATGTCATGTTTATATATCTATTCTTTAAAATGTTATTTGATAACATTATGGTTAATAAGAGAGAGCAAATTAATAAAGATGATATTAATTTTTTATAATCAAATATAATTATGTTTATTAAAATTAAATACAAAATAATTGTACCAAATGGCATTCTATCACCTGAAATAAATATACATATGAAACATAGCAATATTGTTAAATAAAATAGATATTTATTTTCTTTTGATTTCTTATGATCTAAAAATATATAAATTGAAATTACTAGAGGTAAAATTTTACTTAGGTAGGATCCTAAAATTGCCTCATCACCAAAAAAACTAGTTACACGATAATCTAATGGTGATTTAAGACCAATAATATTGGAACCTGTAATAAACTGAAAAATACCGTCTAAGGATAAAGTTACAATAATAAAAATTAAAATTTTGTAAATTAATTTTAGATTTAAAATTTCTTTCTCTAATAAAAAATAAATTATCAAAGGAAAAAGGAAGAAACGAAAATATGGAAGAGAAGATTTCAGAGAAAACATAAAATTAAATGAGTTCAAAGATGAAAATAAGAAAATTGAGTAAACAATTAAAAAAATATAAAAATACCTAGTTTTTAAGTACTTTTTATTTTTTGTTACAAAATAATATAAGAAAAATAATGATGTTGTTGAAATCAATAGATCAGGTAAAAATGGTCCTGTAACTAGGAATAAAGGTAAAAAATAGTATAATTTTAGAACTTGCATATTTTAAAAGTTAAAATCAAATGAAGACTATTATATATAAATCATATTTAAAACTAAACAACTTCAAAAAAATTAGTAATTTATGATTCACAAAATTAACCTAAAAAAAATTATTCTTTTTTTTTTATTAATTTTCTTTTTGTTGGAAATTTTACTGAAAGTTTTTGCTCCATTATACTTTACAGGCTCAATTGAAGCTTATGAATATGATGATCTTTTAGGTGTAAAAGTAAAAAAAAATTTAAACTTAGTTAAAATTACAGATGTTAGACAGGAATATATTACAAACAAAATTGGAACTTTTAATTTTGAAGATGATTTTAGTTTGTATGATAAAATAGTTTTCGCAGCTGGAGATTCTTATACCCAGGGCACAGGAGTTTCACCTTCAAGTTCATATCCTTTTAATTTATACATTAATTTAAATACATCCGAAAAAAAAACAAAGAATACATACGGTGTTTTAAACCTAGGTTTAGCGGCTTATGGTTTTGATCAATCTTTTTTGACAATTAAAAAATATTTTAATGATATTAAACCTGACTATATAATTTATTTAGGTGTAGGCAATGATGAACGAGATGACTTTTTATTTAAATCTGGCCATAGACACAATCACCTTGTTTCTGGGAGTCCAAGATTTTTTGGTTTGGGAAACAAAATTGGATATTTAACAAATAATATTGAAATATTAAAAAGAATTAAATTAATTATATCAAAACGAAAGGTTTCTGCTTCATACAAAATAAATAATTCCAATGAAAGTAGTTTTAATTTCAATAAGTATATTGCTTTAAAAGAATTTTCAGAATTAAATAATATCAAATTACTTATATCATGGTACCAATGTCATAAAAGCGAGATAAATAATTATAATAAATTAAAAATTTGGTCTGAAAAAAATAACATTGATTTTGTGGATTGGTGTGCTGATTTTAAAAAAATTAAATCTTTAAATCCAAATCTTCCTTTTGCAAATAATCATTCATCAGGGCATCACAGGCCATGGGTTTATAAAATAATAGCTAAAAATATTTCAGATAAAATTATTAATGACGAAGAATAATTTTTTATTAAACATATTAAGAAAAAATTATCTGGGTATTTTAATACCAGTTTTTCTAATACCTCTTTATCCTCAAATTATTCATGGAGATTACGAGTTTTATGGATTGCTCTACGACAATCATGAATTTATTTATGACAATTTATTTTTTATGAATGATATGACAACTGGATTTGTATGTGAATGGTTGTTTGGAATTATGATTGTAATTTTTTCTAAATTTATTTCATATGAAATTTTTAATTTTTCTTTAGATATTTTAATGTTTTCAACCATTATAATATTAATGAAAAAATATATAAAAAACGAATTATTTATTTTTTTAATCTTGATATCAAGTAGTTATATTTTTACGACAGCTTTATCATCAATTAGGTCAGAACTTTTTTTTACTTTTTTCATACTAAGTTTTTTA
>MDTE01130157.1_pt1 | contig 13025 bp, 9 predicted proteins | sample 811231 | NCBI WGS metagenome assembly MDTE01 (sample SAMN05326651, study PRJNA326480) | marine metagenome | isolation source: seawater | place: Indian Ocean: Red Sea | collected 2010
ACAGAGTTTGACCCGATGTGGATCGCAGTATTTCTTAGGCCAAGAGAGGATTTTTTTCGGGAAAGCTATATAATTTCAACCGGAGCGAGTGATGAGTAAATTGACGGATGAAGATCTCAAGACTCTCGATCAAAAGGGCTTTGTTATCGTTCCAGATTTTATCAGTGGTGACAGACTGAAGACCCTGCAGGCGGCGCAGCGCCGCGTCTTGCCCACCTGGGAAGAAATCAGAGAAGATCCCCCACAGGATCAGGCCGGACATAGCCAGCTGGTCTGTTTCCCGCATGAAGAGCTAGAACTGTATCAGGCGGCGATGGACGAAGAGAGCATTGGATTTGCCCGCAAATGGCTCAAAACCGATGCGATCCACATGCGCGTGGGTTGCCTCATAGCTCGCTATCCCGGCCACAGCGGGGGCGGCACCGGGTCCGATGATTCCGGCTTGCATATCGACAATGGCAACAATTCTCTGCTGCCGATGAGTGAGGACCACCGTGAGTTCGGGCAGATCGGTTTCTGGATCCATCTGGAGGATGTGGATGAGGATCAGGCTCCGTTGAGGTTGATTCCCAAGCAGCACGGTACCGATATGACTCAATGTGTACCCCTCGTATGCAAGGGCGGCACGCTCTGCATTTTCACCAATTTCAGCTGGCATAGCGCCAGTGCCTACATCCGTGCTGACGGCCAGCGTTTTACCTGGGGCTATGGTTTTGGTCGGGCGGACCACTACTGGGAAGGCTTCAGGCACTATACCCATCTGGGCAAGAACACGCCGGTATTTCAGCAATTTATCGGCGGGTTGAGTGCCGAACAGCGTCAGTTATGGCGTTTCCCGCCGGCCGGACATGCTTACTATACGGAGCAGACCCTGGCTTTGCTCGAAGAGCAGTATCCAGGCTGGAATTCGGATGAGTACCGAGCGGCGATGAACTAGCAGCTCGAACGACTGGACTCGATAAACCAGTGCCGGGTTGGCGCTAGTAAAAATGGTTTTGTATGTGATATACTGATGATGGGTTTATGGAATGGGTGTGGTAAAGATGAGAAGGTTGTTGAGTATTACGAAAGTGGAAAGATAAAAAGTGAAGGAAACGATACGAAGGGTAATGGTAATGACCACAGCGAGTGATCTCAGGATGCGAGTGCCTGCCGATTGTGCCAGCCTGGCTCAGAACGGCATCAGTATTCTCTGAGCGACCCGTCCGGGTTGATCAGGGCGGGTCGAGCGTAGGGAACCGGCGGGTAGTGCCCGAATGCTTCTTCGTTCAATTCTATGCCGATGCCGGGAGCAGTGGGGATCTCCAAATAGCCGCCGTTGCGTTTCAGCGGTTCCTTGACCAATTCAGCTTTGATACCCGAGTCGTCGTCATGGGGATACTCCTGTACGGAGATATTGTGCGTTGCGGCATCGATTTGAATACAGGCTGCAGTCAGTACGCAGCTTAGCGGATTGTGCGGTACGACACCTACATAGGCCGATTCGGCGATGGCGGCGATCTTTTTCACATTGGTGATGCCGCCGGCCAGCGAAAGATCGGGTCTGACGAATGCCGCTCCCTGATGATTGAGCAGATCGCGGAATTGGTAGATCGTGTAGAGCCGCTCGCCCATCGCCAGCGGAATCGGTTGCTGCTGTGCGACCCAGCCCCATTGGTCCATGTTCTCCGGTTCGATCGGGTCTTCGAAAAAATAGAGATTGAAGGGTTCGAGCGCGCGTCCGACGGCTATGGCTTCTGCGGGTGTGAGGCGATTGACGACGTCGATCATGATATCGATATCCGGTCCGGCGGCTTCTCGTACCGCTGCCACTCGATTGACGGCATTGTGCTGCATGCCGGAGAAACTCATGGCCTCGAGTCCTCGGCCTTCTTCGAAGTCTGAGACGCCGAAATCGCCGAAGGGGTACAAGCGCAGTGCGGTAAATCCCTCTTCGACCATAGCCGCTGCCTGATCGGCCAATTCTTCGCAGCTAGAGCCGCCGAGATGGGTATAGAGCCTTACTTTTTCACGAGTGGGGCCACCGAGGAGTTCGTAGACCGGCTTGCCGAGGGATTTGCCTTTGATGTCCCAGAGGGCGATATCGATCGCGCCCATCGCGGCCATCATATCGGATCCGCCCCGGAACAACTGGCGGCGGAACATGTGCTGCCAGTGTCGCTCGATCTGCAGTGGATCTTTGTCGAGCAGATACTCTTTGCAGTACTCGAGGGCAGCGCGCGGTACCAGTGGGGTCCCGCCGGTACCCGAGGCCGGATGGAGTTCGCCGATTCCACTGAGCCCCTCGTCGGTGTCGATTCGCACATAGTTGAATCGATCGGCAGAGAGTGTGGTTAGTGCTCTTACTTTCATTGTGTTTGCTCCCAATCCAAACAGGGTCAAGATTTCCAGTGCGGAGTATCGCTCCGCGGTATCAGTTTCTGAGTTTTTTCAGGCCGATTTTGGAAAGCCGGTCGCCCCATTTTTCTAGGTCTATGGTTTTTTCAAAGTACCACAGATCATCGATATGACGATTGTAATGAAGAGAACAACGTCCATAAATGATCTTCAACTGACCATCCAGCGGAACGAATCTGAACGTTTTGAGGTGGTCGTACTCGCTGGTGCAGTTAAGATATAGGTCGAGTGCCTCAGCGTAGTATTGCTCGTCTTCGGGTTTTAGAGAATTCGAATCGAGAATTGAGTCCAACTCGGCTATTTTCAGGTCTATAGCATCGCTTTTGAATTCAACTAACGTGGCGAATAACTCCTGCTGGCCCTGTGGTGTGAAAAGGGTGTCGAGATGTAGAAGATCTCCCGATTCTAAGTCGAAGGTGTAGGTCATATCATAGTGTTCACAATAGGCGCTGCACCATTCTCCGCTGATTGAAACCGAATAGAGCGCATCGTTGAAAAATTCGATATCATATCTTAACTCTCCAACGTTGTACATGAATTTTTCAGGTGTTTTCCAGACGTTTTCAAAAATACTGTTTTTTTCATGGCCGTACTCCAAATATAATTGGTCCTTGATGAGTCTGGAGTTGATTTTATTAGCAACTTTTCGATCTCCGCCCTTCAATATAGGGAAGGTATATACATCGCTGCGCTGATGAGGATTTTTTTCAATCCGCGGATCGATATAGAATTGTTGTGCGCAGGAACTCAGGACCAGAGTCACCGCAAACAGGGATACCAAGCCAATCATTGGCAATCGCTGGCTCCAATGGAAATCCGATTCGGATGCATCTGCACTGGTGCTTCGGTGTATTTGGATGGATTGTGGTACTCGTTGTCGGCGTGGTCTTGTCCATGGATGAGATGGGCCAGATACCCGGGATGATTGGTTGCTACAACTGTGTTGGGTCTGGAGCGCATCCTGATCGTGGTAAGCATCGCTTGGCGGAGGTTCGAGCAGGGAGCAAAGCGGTTGCTCGGAAAGATTGGGGATACTAGATTTAAACCAGTGCTCGTTCATGGCGGCTGCTCCTCTAATACACTCTCGGGCAGGAAAATGAAAATATATCATATCGCAGCTGTGTGTGCCTGCCCTCCTTACTGTGCCTGCCCTCCTTACAACGTTCTACTGCGATCATTTCTCAGCAGTCGAGCCTCTTTGTCGGTCTATGATTTCTAGCCGGCACATATCATGAAGTCCGAGTCGGATTCAGGCATAGAACTCCGCTGGCTGGCTGGCTTGGCAGCCCTCTGTGTACTTGCGTACATCCCCGCCTGGATAGCGTTCTTTGTCAAAGACGATCTTGCGTTGATCTCCAGCGCTCGTCTGGCTCCCGGCGCGGTATGGTTCCATACTTGGCCGGGTGGCTTCTTCCGACCTATGGCTGAGCTTTTGTTTGCCGTTGAGCATTGGTTGTTCGGATTTCATCCGCTGCCTTATCACCTCGTCTCCTGGGTTGCTCATTTGGGCAGCGCCTTTTTCGCCTACCGCCTTTTCAACCTGTTGGCCCCCTTGCATGCGGTCAGCTTTTTTGCTGCGGCGCTTTTTGCTCTGCATCCACTCAACACCGAAACGGTGAGCTGGATATCGGGGCAGATGAGCCTTTTCGCGTCCCTGTGCACTCTGATCGTACTCTATCTCCTGGGTATGGGCCGACGCTGGGGTGTGCTGATTCCAGTCTTCGTCCTCGGTCTGGGGTTTTACGAGAACTTTCTCCTCGTTCTGCTGCTTTGGGGGGTACTCTGTTTGTTCGACGACCGATTTCGTTCGCTGGTCCGTCCCATTCCTCTCCTGGTGTTGGGGCTCTGTTCTGGGGGCTATCTCTACTGGCGCTTCGGGATACTGGGTTTGGGCGGTGGCTACTACCACGCCAGTTTTTCTATCAAGACGGGCCTGGTCAATATGGCCTACTACCTCTATCTGCTGGTTGGTGGCAGCGCAGTCGGTGGCCGAATTATCCGCTATCGTCTGGAGGATCTAGGTAGCCATTTCTTCACGGTGTTTACGCCACTGTTCCTGCTTAACACTTTGCTCCTGATCGGCTGCCTCTATCTAGTGGTGCGCAGCCGCGCTCGTCCCAAATTCAAGACCTTATTGCCCGCTCTCTGGATCTTCGTCGCTCTCTTGCCCACCGTCTTGCTGCCCGAACGTCCCCGCCGTCTTGCTTATCTCGCGGTGCCTGGATTTGCACTGGTGATGGGCCAGGTATTGTGCTATGCACGGGAAAAGATCTGTTTTGCGCCGTGGGTCGCGAAGGTAGTGATCGCCGTCTATGCACTGGTGCTGAGTTCTACCCTGTATCTTCGCAATCTCGATTGGTATGCGGTGGGTAGCCTGGAACGCTCCTTTCCCGAAGTGGTGACGGACGAGTGTCGGCAACGGATTTTCGATATGCCCAATCTGGTGGGAGATGCGCTCTTTTTCAACAGCATTTCGACGGCGCAGTGGATGAGGCTAAACGGAGAAGAGGCCGATTCGCAGGTATTTGCCCCTTTTGAATGGAAAGACCGTCAACGCCAGATCAGAGCCGAGTGCTATTATCGCTATGATGATGGGTTGATCCGTCCCGTGCGCGAGGTGCCTCCACGTCCGATTTTCTCGCGTGGGCGCAACTGGGCCGATACACCCTAGCGAATAAGCGTCATCCGCCCTCCCGCGACGATGATGCCGCCGCCGCGGATCCGGTAGGCATAGATTCCGCTGCCCACCGGGCGATTCTGGTCATCGCGTCCATTCCATACTGTCTGGTGAGATCCTGCCGCCAGCATTTCTCCAGCGTGCACCTGGCGTACCCGTCGGCCCAGCATATCGTAGATGGTCAGGTAGAGCGGCAGCGCCCGAGGCAGATCGAACCCTATGATCGTAGTGGCATTGAACGGGTTGGGCCAATTGCCGTGCAGGCGAAAGGCCGTCGGCGCGGTGTCCACCTCTTCGAGCACTGCGGTTCGGAGCTGATTCGGCGCCTGCGGGGTGATTTCCTCGACGGTTTGAAAAGGGCCGGTCAGGTTGGGAATCCGCGCCAGACTGTGCTGCTCGGGGGATTGTCCATCCTCCCAGTCGACCTGGTCGACTAGCACTCCATCGCGAGTCCAGATCCCGAGTTCTTCGTCGCTGCCGAGGGCGAAACCGGGCCAGGCTTTTTTGTTGAGCGATATCTGCAGGTACTCACCAGGTTGGATGACCAGGCCATTGGGAAAGGGAACCCGTTTGCCCTCGTCTTTTAAATCGTCGGCAAGCAGGTACTCGGACAGGAGTATTTCACGCCGCGTATTATTGTACAGTTCAAACCAGTCCAGCGGATCGCCTTTGGCTGCTAGTTCGTTTATGATCAAGTCTTTTTCGGTTGTGGGTGCATCGTCCTCGTTCGCTGTTGCTGCTGTTTCGGCATCTGGCTGGTCACCGCCGTAGAGGGTACCGTATACTCGACCGACCAGCTTGGCACCTGGTTCGGTTCCGGCCTCGTCGAATACCACCCGGCCCTTGCCGATAAAACCATCGAGCTTCGGAAAGATATAGGGCGGTGCCAACGCCAGGTGCAGGCCCTCTATGCCCACGCTGGAGCCGCTGCTTACGAGGTCTAGCGGCAGCGATACGATCAACAAATCCAGGTCCGATTTCGGGGTGAGGGCGAAGAAGTTGATATTCGCTTTTCGCTGGTCTTCGTCGTCGATGCCAGCGGTCACGCCCGTGTTGACGAAGGGTTCACTCATGCCGCCCAATTCAAAGGTATTGTAGGTGGCGCGTCCCTCTTCCAGGGGTTTTTCGCTTTCGATCGTACCCCAGGTCGCTTCGAAGTTTATGTCGAAGGTGCCTCGCTCGGGCCAGCAGAAATCAGCTGCGGTCAGCGGCCATGGCCAGCGCGGCGGTTTCGGATCGAGGTCGGCCAGGATCGCGGCGCGGCGTCCGCGGACAAATCTCCGCACGCGCTCGGCATCTCGGGCAGCATGATCCCGCACTTCTTGCAGCGCATGTTCCTGTACTAAGGCGGCCATCTGATCGATCAATTCCAGTAATTCCGTTTCATTCCAAACGGTATCGAGCAATTCTTTCAGACGGGCCACGTAGATAGCTCGGGTTGTGTCGTCTCGATAGAGGCGATGGGCAAGGGCTCCATGTGCTGCAACCGAGGGCGGTGACCGGAACGAGTCGAAAGGACTGTCGATGGTGGTGAAGACCTGATCGGTGCCCCACGGGATGAAGACAAAGCGCGAATCGGGCTCGCGATAGACATAGAAGTTGTTGCGATTTCCGGCGTAGCCATCCCAATGACCGGTGAGGACTTCCAGGGCCCAGAAGGTGTAGAAGCGGTCGATGTCGACGATCTCGGTCAGAGCTTCGAGACCCGCAGAGGATGGGTCTTGCAGGGCATCGATAACGGCGTCTATATCCGACCAGTCACGTTGGCCTTCGTTGGTCTTTTTTTCGAAGGTGCCCCGCCACTGAGGGCGAAAGTCGCTGATGGTGCCTTCGTAGAGGTTGCCGGTCGGGTCGATGAAATTGCGCTTGAGAAAACGGGTTTTAATGCTCTCGACCTGAACGTAGAGGCCTAGGTCCTCGCCGTTGACGCGCAGGGTGGCAAAGTTGCAACGCGGCGCCGGTAATCCGGCACTGGCAAAGAGGTGGTAGGAGAGGCAGGTATTGATCATCGATGGATCCTGCTGGGCATTGTTCAAGGTCAGACGTTTCAAAACGCCCCCGAGGAACTGATCGTCGACGAATTTGTCGAATCGCACTTTCAAAGACGGTTTTTCCGCACTCAACGATCCCAGGAAACCCTTCTTACGCACGGCGACATCGGTATGGGTTTCGCCGTCCACCGTGACGGTAGCGTTGAACCACGAGAAAATATCATCGGCTGGTGCGTCGAGACAGTCCTCGCCACCGAGAATATCGGCCAGGGTGCGGGATTGGGCATGCAGACTGTCCCAGCCCGTCGGAGATATATCTATATCCACTTCCAGAACTCGGTCGAGTGCATAGTAGGCATCGCTGGGATCGGCCTGTGGCGATTGAATGAGCTTTGCTGCACGGGAATCCGATGCAGGTACTCGGTTTGGCCTAGCTCCGGCATGGGGACCAAGGTCTGCGCAAAGGAGAGATAGCATCGTCGTCAGCCAGAGCGAGAGAGTGATGGCTGTGGTCGACGATCGATTTGCAGTATCTGCTCTGAGGTCTGAATTCGACACTTTGAGACGGATGGTGTCCCAGATTACGCAAAACACACAGATACCCACTCTATTTTTCATCGTTCTCTCCCTAGTACAAATTGGTTAATCAGTTTAACACCAGGGCCAGCACTGGATGTTACCCATTATTTAGTCTTTTTCGAATAGGGATTCTTTCAGATCACCGGAGTATGCCTCGTGATAATATATCGTAAGTGAGATTAATGAAACACCGCACTATGATCAAAGTGGGACTCCCGATAGTGGGTTCGAATGGTGAAGATCCTTATCGAGACAATGCACACCGAACGGCTAGGGATCGTGACCACTAAGTGTGCATACAGGGCGCAAGTGTCCATTCGGATTCCTGGACCACACCAGCCAAGTTTTCCCTGGAGCTCGTGGAGCTTGGCACTGTTGGTACGGATATGGGCGCCAATTGCGCGGGGTTTGAAGCACAAGTTGTTTGAGATATATTCAAGTTTTGCTGTTTATACACTCGCCAGGTTCGCGAGTACCGTTTCACATACTATCCGCAAGAGGAAGAGGTTTTTCGCCATGTCATCCACGGCCCCCCTCCCGGCTTTTGAATTGACTCCTGAGCAAAAGTATGAGTTCGACCTCCAGGGATATATCCTCCTTGAGCAACACTACGATGCAGCAACGGTCGAAGCGCTTCACGCCGGTATAGACGAACTACAGGCTATCCCGGTTGAGTACGAGACCTATAGCAAACTCGGCATCGCCAGTTATTATCTGGCCGCGGCGATGAAAGATCCAGACCACGCCTTCTGGAAAGGGGAACACCGCCCGGATCGGCGTACCAACCCCGAAACCGGAGGAGTGGGCAGAGTCGATCACGCCTTGTGCGGTACCGACAAATTCGATCTCATCGTGCGCGATCCGGTGCTCAAAGCCATCCACACCACCTTTGCCGGCGGTCCGGTGTTCATCTCAGCGACTTATTATATCGAAAAAATCGGTCCCTGCATCGGCGGTGGCCTGCACAACGGCGGCTACCCGGTCGATAGGGATATTTACTACGCCTACGATCACACCAACCAGCGCTTCGCCTGCAGCAGCACCAAGAGCGTGGTGATTCTCTCGGATATGACCCGGGTGGAAAACGGCCCTTTTGCGGCGATCCCCGGCAGTCATAAGGCCAATTTCTCCTGTCCGTACGATATGAGCGATGCGAGTAAAAACCCCATGGCAGTACCGGTGTTGGCAGCGCCGGGCGATGTGATCATTTTTTCGGAAGGTATGACCCACAACGCTTTTCCGGTGACCAACGAATCGATCCGCCGCTCGGTATTTTTCAATTATATGCCGGCGATTGGTCGCAATAATTTGCCTTATCAGCGCATGTCCATCTATCCGGACCACGTGCTCGAACGCCTCAACGACCAGGTCGATCTCCTCACGTCGCCTGGCTATATTTGATGCAGCATCACAGGGGCTTGCTCCGGAAGCAGTACTGCCGCTTGACCGGTTATTGAGAAACCCCCTTTATAGACACCTCAGTTCAATAGAAGACATACTCGGAGGATAAGAATGGCAAAAGTAAGGACCTTGGTTTTTGGTGGCGGAGAAATTCACGATTGGCAGGGAATCCAGCCCAAGCTGGTTGAAGCATTGGAATCGGCAGATGCTTTTGATCTGGACACGGCGCAAGAAGATCTGAGCGCACTGGAAAACCTGGATCCCTATGAGGTGTTGGTCTTCCACTATACGGTGGGCGAGATATCTGATGCCCAGCGCGACGGCTTGTCGAAGTGGTTGGCCGGGGGTAAAGGTATGGTCGGTATTCACAGTGCTGCTGATTCGTTCAGGGGAGACCCCGATTATCGCAATCTGGTCGGTGGCTATTTTATCACTCATCCGCGCTATCGCCAGTATCAAGTCAGCGTCAAAGACGCTGAACACCCCATTATGCAGGGTGTTGATGAGGAGTTTATGGTCGAGGATGAGCAGTACCTGCTCGATTACGATCCACGTGTCCACGTGCTGGCCAATGCCTTGTGGCAGGGCGATACCATGCCGGTGGCATGGACCAAAGATCACGGCGAGGGACGGGTTTTCTACCAGGCCCTGGGGCATGATCCCAAGGCGTGCGAGCACCCGGCTTTCAAACAGATGCTGGTCCAGGGGACGCTGTGGGCGGCTGGTGGGGCATGAGCGGGTACTGAAGACGTGTTGTGTGTAGGAGCGTTGTGCTATGAAAATTACCGATGTGGAACTCCATCAGGTACATCCCTCGTTGCAGGCGTGGAACCAGGACGTGCTCAGGCTCTTCCAGGGCGAGATCTGGGATACGAGGACGATCGTAGTGCTGCATACCGATAATGGGTTGGAGGGCCTGGGAGAATTCGTCGGGAGTGTCAACGAAAGCGTCGAGCAGGACCTGGCGCAGTTGCGCGGTACCAATCCCTGCCAATGGCTGGCGCATCCCCAACTCAATATCTGGTTGGCGCCGGCTATTTACGATCTGGTAGGCAAGGCCAACGGGGTACCAGCGTATCAATTTTTCGGGCCGCTGCAGCGCTCCTGGGTGCCGGTGTCTTCCTGGACGGTGTCACAGACTCCTGCGCTGATGGCTGCAGAGGTAGAGCATGCGGTGGAGCAGGGCTATACCTGGATCAAGTATCACACCCATCACTTTCACAATATCATCGATCAAACCCGGGCGATGCAGGAGGTGGCTCCGGCAGGATTCAAAGTTCACTACGATGTGAATTTCGACAATACAGTGGATCATATTGTACGTCTGGGGCAGGAGCTATCGCAGTTCCCGATTGCCGGTTTGATCGAAGATCCGTTGCGAACCTTTGACCTGGAGGGGTATAAGGTGTTGCGGCAGAAGAGTGCGCTGCCGATTGTTTTTCACCATTTGCCCCTGGGAGGGCGCGAAGCGCTGATGGGACTGGCGGATGGCTATATGCTGGGTCACGCCCCGGTCGGAGAGGTGGTCAAACGCGCCGGTTTATTCGAGGCAGCCAATGTGCCTTTTATGATGCAGAATGTGGGGGGGCATATCACCCAGGCGTTTGTAGTGCATATGGCTGCGGCATTCGACCGGGCGACCCTGCACCATGTGACCGGTTCCCAGCTCTGGGCGGAGGATGTGGTTCGTCCGAGTCCCGAGGTGATCGGAGGGCAGGTGCCGGTGCCGCAAGACCCTGGTCTGGGGCTCGAACTCGACCGCGAGGCTCTGGAGCGGATGAAGGCGGCTGTGCCGGAGCCGATGCCCCGGGCGCTGATCCGGGTTCAGGTCGAGCGTGGCCCGACCGTTTATGCCCGGCCTCCGCTCTCGCGGCATTCCCAGTTGAAAGAGCATGCGATTGCCGGAGTGGGGGAGGGGTATGATCGCCCGGTGGATCAGGACTTTTGTTACGATGACGGTTCGGATCGATTCGCTACCTTGTGGGAGCGAACAGCGGATGGATCGATGGTGGAGTGAATACTCGCGCTCGACCTTAAACGCGTTCCAGACCCCATTGCCAGAAGGGGAAGGGCAGGATGTGGTCGGCGAAGTGGCTAATCCGCTCGGGGCCGAAATAAAGCTTGGCCAATTCGGAACGGGTTCGGGTATCGCTTTGATCGCCGGATTTCAAGTCGAAGGTTTCCCCGTGTTGGGATAGGGTTATGTCGGTGCATCCAAAGGCCTGCAGGATGCCCTGAGGATCGACGATTCGCATCATGCCCAGATGATTGAGGGCATAGGGAATGCGCAGGGTATCGAGCAAGCTCAGCAAGGGGCAAGGCGCGCCAAAGGCGTGCAGGGCTATACCCGTCAGCAGATCGCTCTCCCGATCAGAAGTACTAGCATTGGGATCATCGAGACGTTGAAACCAGGCCTGGACCAGGCCGGCGACTATTTCTGCCGGTCCACCCCATTCTACGATATCATGCCCTGAACTGAGTAAATAGGCGACTACTCGGGCGTCTTTTCGGGCGACCACTCCTCCTGAGACCTTTTTAGTCGAGAGCACTTGGCCGAAATGGTGCGCTGTGCGCCGGGCGCCCAACCGGGCAGCGTGGTGGAGGGCGAGGATATCTTCGTGCGCATCCTGGTCGGCCGCGTGCATAGCGATGCCTGTCGCCAAACTCGGCAAGAGCCCGATATTCGACCGGTCGAGGCGATAGGTGCGCTGCGTACCGGCACTTTCCCAGCCCAGGCCGCGGTACCAGTCGTGAATGCCGGTGCTCAGCAAGCCGACGTGGCAGTTCAGGTCGCGCAAGCGCTGGTGAGCAGCTTCCATAACCCTGGAGCCCAGGCCGCGTTTGCGGAACTCTGGCAGGGTGCCTACGGCATTGATCCCACCTACTCGTAATCGGGCGTCGCCGACGAGAATATCGCAGGGCCAGACCGCGACCGAGCTGATGATTTTCTCGCCGGATTTGATGATTGAGATATTGCTCAGATTGTCGGGTTCGTATACGTGGGGATAGTCAGTGGCGATTGAGGGGGATCTGTCTTTGGAGATGCGAAAGATATAGTTGACCGTTTCGAGCAGGGCATCTCGTTCATCTGTTCGAGCCGGGCGCGGGCCTTCCAGCGCATCGTCTTCCATAGTGGCCTCAGGGAGTGTGCCGTGGCTCCAGCCGGATCAGGGTTTTCAAGAGTTCCCATTGCCAGGAATGGGGGAAACCATAAGGGTCATGCTGGTCGGGCCAATTGGTCCAGCGGGTAGTGTTGTAGGGATAGCGGATGATCAACTGGGCCAGGAAGATGTCGGGCATTTCCTCGATCCAGATTGTCATCGCGTCGAGAAAGAGCGCGTCGAGTCGTTCGTCGCCGATTTCCAGGGGGGCGATCTGGGCGACGATCCGATCGTATTCTTCATTCTGCCATCGCGAAGTGGCCGACCAGTGCGGCGCAGGTTGTCCGGTGGGCCGAAAAAACTGCGAGGTATAGATCGAGAGCATCAGATAGGGATCCATACCGCGGACGCCACTCGGTCCCTTGCAGCCGAGGGACGCTGCCTGTTCACCCGTCTGGACCAGCGAGTTCAGGCCCGGTGAGGTATCGAAGGAAGCGTCGAATCCGGCATCTATCAGTTGCTGGGTCAAGGGCGGACCATAGGCTCTGAGCCATTGGGGTACATAGATCCCCACTTCGATGTGCTCGCCTTGCGGATCTGTCCAAAATCCCTCGTCGTCTTTGGTGTAGCCTTTTTCCTCCATCAGACGTGCGACTTCCTGTGGGTGGGATCGGGTATCGTAGCCTTGGCGAGCGATTACTTCCTTCAGGGCCTGGTCGAAGGGGGCAAACCAGTCGTATGGCGTGAAGGGATGGAGTGCGGGGATGCCTGCTTCCGACTCAGCGAGCTGCACCAGCCGGTCGCGGTCGATGGCCAGGCTGATAGCCCGGCGGATCTGTGGGTCGTTGAAAGGGGGGGCCGAGCAGTTGAGGTTGAGGT
>MDTE01015928.1_pt1 | contig 13019 bp, 8 predicted proteins | sample 811231 | NCBI WGS metagenome assembly MDTE01 (sample SAMN05326651, study PRJNA326480) | marine metagenome | isolation source: seawater | place: Indian Ocean: Red Sea | collected 2010
AGGAAGAACACTTGCTGCAGATGGTTTAATTCTAGATCTAGAAGATGCTGTAGCTCCAGATTCAAAGGAGCTTGCACGTAAGCAGATTATTCAAGCCTTGAAGGATGGAGGGTATGGGGCACGTGAAATCATCATCCGTGTCAACAGTTTGGATGGTCCTTGGGGGCGTGAGGATCTTGAGGCTGTAGCAAATTTGGGTGTTGATGCCATATTGTTACCAAAAGTTGAAAACAAAGATATGATACAGGAGGCTGAAAAAGCACTGGATGCTGTCGGGAGCCCTTCATCATTATCGTTATGGTGCATGATGGAGACCCCGCTCGGCATACTGCATGCTGAAGAAGTAGCATTTTCTAGCCCACGTGTTAACTGCCTTGTTCTAGGGACATCAGATTTGGCAAAGGACCTTAACGCCCAGCATACACCTGATCGTATTCCTTTCCTGATGTCCTTGGAACTATGCATTTTGGCAGGTAGGGCTGCGGGAATTTCGGTGTTGGATGGAGTTCATTTGGATCTGTCAGACGATGAAGGGTTTCGTCGCTCTTGCGTGCAAGGAAGGCAACTGGGGATGGATGGAAAAACGTTAATTCATCCAAAGACAATTGACGCTTCAAATGAAATATTTTCTCCATCAGAAGATGAACTTATTTGGGCGAAACGTGTTATTAACGCTCATGCTGCAGCTCAAGAAAAAGGGCAAGGCATTGTATTATTAGAAGGGAAGTTAATAGAGAATTTGCATGTTGAAGCGGCTCAAAGGCTGGTATCTATGTCGGAAGCTATTTCTGAAATTGAGCGCCTTTCTGACAATTTACAGGAAAATTTATAAGATGCATAAATCTTAAATATCTCGGTATTAGGTGTTGAAAAAACAAGCAATAATCATGAAGTTCTAAGGTTTGTTTGATATTCTGTGGGATTTCTATGAACTTTATGCGCGTCACTAATGTGTCACCAAAAAAACAATATTTTTTTATTCGCCATATCATTTTTATAAGGAATTAACAGAAAACTAAGAGCTCAGAGAGAAGTTGTAAAAGGCGTTTTCCATGAAAGAAGTAACTAGGAAAACTGCAAAAATAAGGTGCGATGGCTAAATATAACGGACTTAAATCAGAAATAACAGCACTACTTGGCCCTACCAATACTGGGAAGACCTATTTTGCTATGCAAAAAATGCTTTCGCTTGAATCTGGCACTATAGGCTTTCCACTGCGTTTGTTAGCTCGAGAAAACTATGAGCATGCCGTACGGATAAAAGGAAGAAGTCGGGTTGCACTAATAACTGGCGAAGAAAAGATTATTCCAAAACAAGCACAGTGGTTTATTTGTACAGTAGAGGCTATGCCAATTCAACGTACGGTTGACTTTTTAGCCGTCGATGAAATCCAGATGTGCGCTGATAAAGAACGTGGGCATATTTTTACTGAACGATTACTTCATGCGCGTGGAAAAAAAGTAACCATGTTTATGGGATCTGATATTATCCAATGTTTGTTAAAACGACTTATCCCAAGCATTAAGATTGTTCAGCGACCCCGACTATCTACACTCTCTTATATAGGGAAACGAAAAATAACGGGGTTGCCTCCTAGATCTGCGATAGTTTCTTTTTCAGCTCCAAATGTTTATGAACTTGCTGAATTAGTTCGTCGACAACGCGGCGGAGCTGCTGTCGTAATGGGTGCATTGAGTCCGCGCACCCGAAATGCGCAGGTTGGTATGTACCAAGCCGGTGAGGTTGATTATTTGGTTGCTACCGATGCTATAGGGATGGGGCTTAATATGGACATCCGGCATATTGCTTTTGCCGAACTAAGTAAATTTGATGGCTGGTGCAATCGAAGCCTCTCTTCTATTGAATTAGCTCAGGCAGCAGGCCGTGCGGGTAGATATATGTGCCATGGGAGTTTTGGTACTACAGGTAAGTGCGAACCGATCGACTCTAAGGTTGTTAAATCTATAGAGGAGCACCGTTTCAGTTCCGTTAATCGTATTTACTGGCGCAACCCATACCTTGATTTTTCATCTTTAGGCAATCTCCTAAAATCACTTCAAATACCGCCTTCCAAAGAGGGCCTTGTTCGTTCTTACAATGTGGAGGATGAGCTAGTTTTTACTTATTTAATTCGGGATCCTTCAATACGAAAAAAAGCCAATAAACATAATGAAATTAGGCTATTGTGGGATGTTTGCCAAATTCCAGATTTTCGCAAACAGACCATTGAATCTCATGCATTCCTATTGAAGATTGTATTTACACATCTGACAGGGGTACACCAATGCATACCAAACAGCTGGTTTGCAGAGCAGGTCAGTAGGTTGGATCGTGTTGATGGAAATATAGAAACATTGATGCAGCGTATTTCTTATATACGGACATGGACTTATATATCTCACCGTCCAAAATGGCTTTCAGAGGCCTCTCATTGGCAGGAACGTGTTCGCGCCGTTGAAAATCGACTTTCTGACGCGCTTCATGAACGTTTAACTCAAAGATTCGTCAATCGCCATCATGCATTCTTGGTAAGCAGAATAATGGGAAACAAGGATTTTATTGTTTCAGTCTGTAGTGATGGGAGTGTTATTGCTGAAGGACATAATATAGGCGGTATCGAAGGCTTTTCCTTTCAACCAAAGGATATCGCTCTATCTGGAAATACTGCGCGTATCATTTTTAACGCGTCAAAAAAAGCTATAAGACGCGAATTCCATCGCCGAATTCAACTGCTTGAAGCAGATAAGGACGATGCATTTTCAATTGGTGGTTTTTCATTGGGAGACCCAACCCGTATGATTTTTTGGCGGGAATTTCCTGTAGCAAAGTTAGAAAAAAGTAGCTCGTTACTTCTCCCCAAAGTAAAAATATTGCCTATTGAGTTATTGAATTCAACGGAAAGTGCCCGGATTCAATGTCGTTTGGAAAGTTGGTTAAAAGATTTTCTTGATAGAAGCTTTTCGGTACTAAAACATCCCTTATCTCGAGGCCTTCGTGATTCAGCCCGCGGACTAATCTTCCAAATTACGGAAGGCCTTGGATCTGTTCTTAGAGAAAAAGCGCAAGCGCAAATTGAAAACCTATCAATACAGGATAAAAAAATTTTAGGTAAATGCGGCGTTCGGTTTGGCCAACACAATGTTTTTTTTCCTGTTCTTTTGAAGCCTAAAGCTACTATGTTGAGGGGTCTCTTATGGTCTATATTTTTCGATCAAGGAAAAATGCCACAGCTTCCATCTAGGAGGGCTGTATCGATATTAATTAATCAAAAAACTCCCAGTGATTTCTATCATTCTATAGGCTTTTTTCCAATTGGACCTCTTGCAATCCGTGCTGATATTGCAAATAGGTTTATTGAAAAAGTGAAGCTTTTAGAAAAAAATAACGCAACCAAGGTAAATCCTCAGCTATTCTCATTTTTGGGTGCAAAAGGAAATGCTGTGGCTGGCGCAATTAGTGCGCTAGGCTGCAGTATAGATTTATTCTCAAAAAACAAAGCTTATTCCAACAAAGAATGCATCGCTAGCTGCATTTCAAACAAAAAAGGGACAAAGAATAGGAGAAAACTTTGGCCAAAGCAAAAAACACGATGCAACTTAGAAAAAAACAACCGGTACGACCCTAATTCACCTTTTTTTAAGTTACAGAGAATTTATAATCTGGGCGAAGAGAGTGAAAAGCTTAAATCAGAGCAGGGTTGACAAGTGGTTATGGTGCGCCAGGTTTTTTAGAACCCGTACAAAGGCAACACGTTATGTAAACAGCGGGAATCTTCGAATCAACAGCAATCGCGTAAAAAAGGCTCATTCATTAATTAAACTAGATGATGTACTAACCTTTTCTCTCGGGTCGCGAGTTAGAGTTATTAGGATTGTTTCTATCACCGATCGCCGTGGCCCCGCAAAAGACGCACTTACCTTGTATAATGATATGTCACCATACTCAGATTCTAGAGATAGGAATGAGGAAAAGGTGGTTGAACAGGGCATTCGTGAAACAGGGACGGGTAGGCCAACTAAACGTCAAAGACGTCAAATCGAAAGGCTGCGAGATAGAGCTAGAGATTAGTGCTTTTCGAATTATTTGCTTGTACCCGACCCAAGATATCGGCCCAATTTGTATTTTTGTGATAATTTACAGAGGAAGGAAGAGAATTTTGGAACAAAAATCAATTATAAATAAAAGATCACAAATTTATTTTATCATATAAAAAATCTCGAAAAGCTGTAATTCGTGCGGAATTTCGCATTTCTTCTGGGTAACAAAAATAGGCAGTGACTTCTGGTCCTTGAATGTTTGGCAGAAGGACGATTAGGTTGGCTACCTCTTGGCTCATGTAGTTTGGGAGGGCGCCGATCCCCAACCCGCTTTGTACTGCTCTGAAGATTCCGTAGATCGAATTGAGCCTTAATGCAGCAATCCGTTGAGTGCCATCTTCACGACCGATTTCCAATAACCAGTTAAGCCGGGGAACAGGTGGTTTGGCATCGCTTCCGTAAACAATGATTCGATGGTGGTCGAGATCTTCAAGACTATTAGGGAGACCAAATTTTTCAATATACTGAGGGGCAGCACAAACATGGTATCGAAATTTCATTAATGGGCGACGTATCAGATCGGGTTCCTTAGGGGCATTCAATCGAATCCCAATATCAGCTTCCCGCATTGATAGATCTAGTTCAGTATCTGCCAGGACAATTGACACATCGATATGTGGATAACACTCGAGGAATTCATGTATTCGCGGAGCTAACCACACAGAACCAAAAGCAACAGTGGTTGAAATTTTCAAAGGACCTTTAGGTTTTTCCTTGCTTTCAGTAATTAGTGCCTCAGCCATTGCCAGTTTGGCCGCCACTTGATGAGTGGTTTCAAACAGCATCTCGCCTTGTTCTGTTAGCATTAGCCCACGGGCATGCCGATGGAAAAGAGGTGTTTTTAAATTCCTTTCAAGGTTGCTGATTTGGCGGCTAACGGCAGACTGGCTTAGGTTCAAAACCTCTCCCGCCCGGGTTAAATTCCTGGTTTCTGCAACTGTATGGAAAATACGTAATTTATCCCAATTCATTGTTACCTTCGAAAAATGAAAAAGTTTTTAGAATCAGCTTTTTAAATTTTAGTTGTTGGCTAAAAAGTGTTCCGCTTCCAATGCGGCCATACATCCAGTTCCTGCCGCTGTAACAGCTTGGCGGTATATGCGATCCTGGACATCACCTGCAGCAAAAACGCCCATTAGACTAGTAGTAGTTGATCCAGGACTCGTAATTATATGGTTATCGTCATGCATTTTCAACTGACCCTTAAAAATTTCAGTATTAGGACTATGGCCAATTGCAATGAACACCCCTTCAAGTGAAAGTGTTTCAGTTTTATCGGTCTGCAAATTTTTTATTTGAATGCCAGTTACTTTTGGAGGGTCTTGTTCTCCTACGATTTTTTCTAAAACGCTATTCCAGCAAACTTCTATCTTCTCATTATTAAAAAGGCGGTCTTGCATAATTCTTTCTGCTCTTAATGTATCTCTTCTATGAATAAGTGTAACTTTTGATGCAAAGTTTGTTAGAAATAGCGCTTCTTCTACTGCGGTATTCCCACCTCCGATAACAGCTACAGGCTTATCTCGAAAGAAAAAGCCGTCACAGGTAGCGCAGGCGGAAACTCCTAACCCCATAAAACGTTTTTCACTCTCAAGGCCGAGCCATCGGGCGCTAGCGCCAGTCGCTATTATAACTGTTTCGCCAACGTAGATATTATTTGAGTCGCCAATTGCACGAAATGGCCTGTGGTTGAGGTCAACTGTAGTAACTATATCTTCGTGCATCACTGTACCGACATTTTTTGCTTGCTCGAACATCTGTTCCATTAACCAAGGGCCTTGTATTGCATCTGCAAATCCAGGAAAATTTTCGACGTCCGTAGTTATGGTCAGCTGTCCACCAGGTTGCAATCCCCGGATTAAGTGAGGTTTAAGGTTTGCACGCGCTGCATAAATAGCGGCTGTGTAGCCAGCAGTTCCTGAGCCAATTATCAGTACCTTACTATAAAATTCTGTTGCCATTACTATTTTTCAAAAAGTCACATAAAACTTTGTGGAAGTGTTTGATTAGCGTTCTGTATAGTGAGTTGCGTCTTTAGATTTGTAAAAAAGATAGGTGTTATTTTGGGCTGCTAAATTCCTTTACAATTAGATTTTGGCCAATCCCCGTCCAATTAGTAAGCATTATTTCCAAAGAACTTTGCAAATTTCATAAGATTTTTGTCCTCCCGGTGACTGGACATCTGCGGAATCTCCAATCGTTTTTCCAATTAGCGCTTTTGCAAGCGGTGAGGTTATTGAGATTAGACCTTGGCTAATGTCAGCTTCGTGGGCCCCAACAATTCTGTAGGTGCTTTCCTTTTCAGTGTCTTCATCCGCAATAATTACTGTGGCACCAAACCGCACAGTATTTCCTGACATTTTTGAAGTATCAATGGGTTCAGCTTGGCTTATGATATTTTCTAATTCAGCAATTCGACCTTCGACAAAACCCTGCCTTTCACGTGCGGCATGATACTCCGCGTTTTCAGATAGGTCACCGTGTTCTCGTGCAGCAGCGATTGCCTTGATTACAGCATGGCGGTCAGTATCTTTTAGGCGTTTAAGCTCCTCGGAGAGGGCTTCCAGCCCCTCTGGGGTCATCGGATATCTATCCATTATATTTACCAATTTCTATTTCAGTCGTTAAAGCAATGTATAATGTGCGGTTGCAGTTTATCAAGTATTCGGTTAACAGCGTAAAGTCAAAAAGAAGTCTCAAAATAATCTTGTAAAGGGAATACATCAAGCCCACCAGACGCTATTCCTATGCTTATGCCTTCAATAGCTCTTACTGCCGCTGATGCAGCAGATATAGTAGTGTAGTGAGGTATATTTTGAGTGAGAGCCGTGCGTCGGATAGAATAGCTGTCAGCCAGTGACTGCGCGCCTTCGGTCGTATTGATAATTAGTTGGATTTTGCCACTGATTATAGCGTCGACGCAGTGCGGACGCCCTTGCAAAACTTTGTTGATATAATCAATTTTCAGACCTTGTTTTTTGAGGAACTCTCGTGTTCCCCCAGTTGCGATTAGTTTAAAGCCAAGATTATTAAGCCTTTTCGCAATATCAGCTGCTTCTGGTTTGTCCCGATCATTAACGGAAATAAAAACAGTGCCCTCTTTAGGTAACTCCATGCCAGCACTAAGTTGGGATTTTGCAAAGGCATGTTCAAAATCCCTGTCAATTCCCATTACTTCTCCAGTAGACTTCATTTCTGGGCCGAGAATAGTATCGACACCCAAAAAGCGTGAAAAGGGAAAAATAGCTTCTTTTACTGCAGACAAAGGTTTTATGGTCCTCGGTGTGAGGTCAAACGATGATAATTTTTCCCCGGCCATTAAGAGTGCAGCAATTCTTGCGATCGGAATTCCTGTCGCTTTTGCAACAAAAGGAACAGTTCGGCTTGCGCGTGGGTTCACTTCGAGGACATAAATTTCAGAGTTCTTAATCGCAAACTGGATGTTAACCAGCCCAATTACGTTGAGAGCTTTGCTAAGAGCAATTGTTTGGCTTTTAAGTTTTTCAACAATTGTTTCTGGCAGTGAATAAGGCGGTAACGAACAAGCAGAATCGCCAGAATGAATCCCCGCCTCCTCAATATGTTGCATAATACCAGCTATATATACCTGCTCGCCGTCAGCTAACGCATCGACGTCAACCTCAATAGCACTATCAATATATTTGTCTAAAAGCACCGGGGCATCCCCAGAAACAGAAACAGCTTCACTCATATAGTGATTTAACTCTTTAACGTTATGCACAATTTCCATGGCTCGCCCGCCAAGAACATAGCTAGGGCGAATAACTATGGGGAAGCCTATTTTGTTTACAATTTTTTGTGCTTCCTCTACTGAAAAGGCAACATCATTATCTGGCTGTTTTAAAGTCAAGTTATCGATTAATTTTTTAAACTGTTCTCTATCTTCAGCCAGATTAATAGATTCAGGGGAGGTGCCTAGTATATTAATTCCGGAGTTTTGCAGATATTCTGCTAGCTTCAGTGGTGTTTGTCCGCCTAATTGGACTATTACTCCTTTTAAAGTTCCAACTTTTTTCTCCGCTATTAATAATTCACCTACATCTTCTGCCGTCAACGGCTCAAAATATAGGCGATCAGAAGTATCGTAGTCAGTGGATACAGTCTCGGGGTTGCAGTTAACCATTATTGTTTCATATCCAGCTTCCTTCAAGGCATAGGCTCCGTGAACACAACAATAATCAAACTCTATGCCTTGTCCTATGCGATTTGGCCCACCACCTAGAATTACAATCTTATTTGAAGTTGAAGGCGCTGATTCGCATTCCGGTTCTTGATTCGTAGAATTTTCATAAGTTGAGTACATATAAGAAGCTTGGCATGGAAACTCGCCGGCACAGCTGTCAACCCGCTTATAAACTGGGTTAATATCTAATGAATAACGATACTCGGCAATTTCATGTACAGTTTTTTTTGTTAATTCGCCTAAGCGTTGATCTGAAAAGCCAAGCCTTTTTATTTCCAATAATTTTTGTTTTTCTTTTGGGAGGCCATGGGCACGAATATGTTCTTCACATGAGATGATAAATCTAATGCGTTCAAGGAACCATCTGTCATATTTGCAGGCAAGCTGAATTTCATTTGTTGTAAGTCCCTGTCGGAAAGCTTGCGCAATTACGCGGAGCCGGTCTGACGTTGGCTGAGAAAGCGCGGCTTGGATGACGTCTTTATTTTTTGAGCGTTTTCCATTCTCGGCGCCAGGTATTACAATTTCGTTCAAACCTGTGAGCCCAGTCTCTAAAGACCGTAACCCTTTTTGTAGGGATTCCTCAAAACATCTCCCTATTGCCATTACCTCCCCTACCGACTTCATGCTTGTAGTTAAAAGGGGATCAGCTCCAGGAAATTTTTCAAATGTAAATCTAGGAAGCTTTGTTACAACATAGTCTATAGTTGGTTCAAAAGCGGCCGGTGTGGTTTTTGTAATATCGTTTTTTAATTCATCCAATAAGTAGCCAACAGCAAGTTTAGCAGCTATCTTGGCAATAGGGAATCCTGTAGCTTTCGAGGCTAGTGCCGAAGAACGCGAAACGCGAGGATTCATTTCTATTACAACGAGTTGACCATTTTCTGGATTGACAGCAAACTGGACATTAGACCCTCCAGTATCAACCCCAATTTCTCGGAGTATTTTAATTGAGGCGTCGCGTAGTATCTGATACTCTTTATCAGTGAGTGTCATTGCCGGAGCGACGGTGATCGAATCGCCTGTATGAATGCCCATTGGGTCAACATTCTCAATAGTACAAACTACAATACAATTATCGGCAGTGTCGCGAACAACCTCAAGCTCATATTCCTTCCACCCCAAGACGGATTCTTCTATAAGAACAGTACTCACCGGTGAAGCAGAAAGACCACTAGAGACAATTCTCTCAAATTCTGCAATATTGTATGCGATTCCACCGCCAATGCCGCCCAGAGTGAAAGACGGACGTATAATAACCGGCAACTCCAGTTTCGGAAGAATTTTTAGAGCTTGGGATTTTGAAGATACAATGGTACTTCTTGGACAAGCGAGACCAATATTTTCCATTGCAGATCGAAACTTTTGCCGATCTTCTGCTTTTGAAATAACTTCAGCTTTCGCCCCGATTAAATGTACATTATATTTTTTTAAGATACCTTCTTCATGAAGTTCCATGGCTGCGTTCAGAGCGGTTTGTCCGCCCATAGTAGGCAAGATTGCATGCGGTCTTTCTTTCTCAATAATCCGCTCTAATACTTGTTTAATGATTGGTTCAATATATGTTGCATCGGCCATTGACGGGTCCGTCATAATTGTTGCCGGATTAGAGTTAACCAGTATAATCTGATAACCTTCTTCTTTTAGAGCTTTGCATGCTTGTGCGCCTGAATAATCAAATTCACAAGCTTGGCCAATTACGATTGGCCCTGCGCCTATAATCATGATTTTCTCAATGTCAGTGCGCTTTGGCATTAATTGCTTGCCCTTTTCATTAATGTGATAAATTTCTCAAATAAATAATGACTGTCGTGGGGGCCAGGCGAGGCTTCCGGATGGTATTGCACTGAAAAAATAGGCTTATTTTTAACTCGAATTCCTTCTACTGACCCGTCAAATAGAGATCGATGAGTTTCAATTACATCAGAAGGCAGACTGTTTTTTTCTACAACAAACCCATGATTTTGGGTAGTGATTTCAACCTGATTGGTTTCCAAGTTTTTTACAGGTTGATTTGCGCCCCTGTGTCCCATATGGAGCTTGGTAGTTTTTGCCCCTAACGTTATTGCCAATAATTGGTGTCCGAGACAAATACCGAAAATTGGAATGTTTGATTCTACAAACTCCCTGATTATAGGCACGGCATAGGTTCCTGTAGCTGCTGGATCCCCAGGGCCGTTAGATAAGAAAATACCATCCGGTTTGAGGGTGGTTATTTCTTCGGCGGTAGTGTCAGCTGGTACAACGGTGATCTTACAGCCAAGGCTTGACAAGCAACGAAGAATATTTCTTTTTATACCATAATCTACTGCGATAACATGAAACCTGGGGTTGGGTGTTTTGCCAAAACCTCTCCCTAGTTTCCATGTTGCTTCGCTCCAGTAGTATCGTTTTTTACAAGTAACTGCTTTAACCAAATCCATTCCTTTAAGTCCTGGCCAAGTCTTGGCTTTTTCCACCAGGCTTGGGATCGCAATATCCTTTTCCCCTTTGGCATGAATTAAAATTCCGGATGGTGCCCCATGGTCGCGAACATGGCGGGTTAGGGAGCGTGTGTCTATTCCTGTGATAGCTGGTACGCCCATATCTTTGAGCCAACCATCTAGATGACCAGCAGATCGCCAATTAGAAGGTTCTGTGATATCTTCTCTAAATACACACCCCCGAGCTGCAGGCTTATTAGATTCTATATCTTCAGGGTTAGTTCCAACATTGCCAATGTGTGGGAAAGTAAAAGTTATAAGTTGACCAGCATAACTTGGGTCAGTGAGAATTTCTTGGTAGCCGCTCATTGAGGTGTTAAAACACACCTCACCTACGGCTTCGCCTAAGGCTCCTGCACCTTTACCCCAAAAGACGGTCCCATTAGCTAGAACTAAAGCCGCATTCATCTCGTTACTTACTCGTCGTACGCGGAAACAAGTAATGCCCACGTAAAATTGACAGAATTATTGTATTATTATTTTCGCATCGATTACTGTACCACAATAGTAATAATGAGCTTTTGGGCTTATAAGCAACGATTCAACTAGGGTCAAGACCTGATTTTATTTATTATAAATCTTTTTTTTTCAATAGGTTAGTAGAATTTTGAGTGTTGCTTTTTTTTAGAATTGCATTTAACATGTTCGTTTACAAAACATTACGGAGCGGATCCATGTTGCGGGCCCGGATTGTTGAACAGCTAAAAAAAGCGATGAAGGCCAAGGATGAAATTCGTATTTCAACTATTCGTCTGATCAATGCTGCATTAAAAGATAGAGAGATTCAAGCGCGTTCGGTTGGCAATCGGAGCGATCTTGGGGATGAGGATATTTCTGAATTATTACTTTCTATGGTAAAGCAGCGTCGCGATAGTATAGACGCATACGAAGCCGGCAATCGCTTTGACTTAGCCCAAAGAGAGGCTGCTGAAATAGCAGTAATCGAAGAATTTCTACCTGAACAAATGGACGAGGAACAAATAGTACTAGCGGCCCGTGAGGCAATTCAGCAAGTAGAAGCCCACACAATTAAAGATATGGGTAAAGTGATGGGTAAATTGAAGGAAAGCTTTAAGGGACGTATGGATTTTAGTAAGGCAAGTAAAATAGTTAAAAAACTGCTGCATTGAAGTTATATGAAAATTTTTTGCAGTGTTATGTAAAGAACTATTTTGCTGATTAAAGATTGATCTAGCTGTTTTTTTGGTGACCGGGTCAGTTTTGTGGCGTAGGACAAATTAGTAATACAAAAAAATTTGTATAACAGGGTTTTTAATGGCTTTTCCGTCAGAATTTCTCGATGAACTAAAATTTCGGGTTGGCTTGGTATCGACCGTCTCAAGATACCTAAAAATAAGTCGGAAAGGGAAAGAACACCAGGGCCTTTGCCCCTTTCACAAAGAGAAGACCCCAAGTTTTACAGTAAATGAAAACAAAGGGTTTTATCATTGCTTTGGGTGTGGTGCACATGGCTCTATTTTTGACTTTGTCATGGAGATTGACGGAATTACATTTCCCGAAGCAGTAGAAAAGTTGGCGCATCAAGCTGGTATGGAGATTCCTAGGTTAAATCAGTTTGAACAAGAGAAAGAAAAACGTTTACGTTTGTTAGCTGATATTTGTGAGCTAGCTACTACATATTTTCAGAAGATGTTACGGGGCCCTAACGGAAGAAATGCTTTAAATTATTTGACTGAGAGAGGGGTAGATCACAAAACAATCGAGACTTTTCGCCTTGGATTTGCTCCGAATGACCGTGACGGTTTTAAAAAATTTTCCATTCACCAAGGTTTTAGTGAGGATGACTTAATTGAAGCAGGGATGTTGATCAAGCCAGACAAATCATGGGCTAACAAGAATTCATATGATCGGTTTAGGGGTAGGGTTATTTTCCCAATTACGAACCGTCGCGATCAAGTTATTGCGTTTGGCGGAAGGGTAATCCAGGAAGGGGAACCAAAATATTTAAACTCACCAGAAACACCTTTGTTTTCAAAGGGACGATCGCTTTATGGTTTGTATCATGTTCTGCGGGCTAACCGAAAGCGTGATAAAGTTATAGTTGTTGAGGGATATATGGATGTGATTATGTTGCATCAGTCAGGGTTTAAGGGCGCTGTTGCACCATTAGGAACTGCATTAACAGAACAGCAATTAATAGAATTATGGCGGGTTTCGCCAGAGCCTGTTTTCTGCTTTGATGGTGATGCAGCAGGCGGGCGAGCAGCTGCTCG
>MDTE01144243.1_pt1 | contig 13019 bp, 10 predicted proteins | sample 811231 | NCBI WGS metagenome assembly MDTE01 (sample SAMN05326651, study PRJNA326480) | marine metagenome | isolation source: seawater | place: Indian Ocean: Red Sea | collected 2010
AAGTTTAAGATCAAAGAAAAAACATTTAGAGTTGGAGAGTAAAGTTCTTAATTCATGCGATAGAATTATAGTTACTTCTAATAAGCTTTTAAAAGAATATAATAAGATTGCAGAAACCCCTATATCATTAATTACTAACGGATTTGATTATCAGAAACTACAATTAGAGCTTGATGAAAAATTTTCAATAACTCATATAGGAAGGTTATTGCCAGAAAGGAATCCAAAAATTCTTTGGAATGCACTAAAAGAACTTTGTACAACAAATAAAAATTTTAAAAATAACTTAAAAATAAATTTTATTGGAAATGTAAGTGAAAATCTTAGAAAGGAGATAAAAACTAACAATTTAGAAAATAGTGTAGTATATCACGACTATATTGAACACAAACATATTGTGCCACATTTAATAAAATCTCAGATTTTACTATTGATAGAATCAGATGATATAGAATCCAGCTATGCTATTCCTGCTAAAGTGTTTGAGTATATTAATTCTGGAAGACCTATAATTGCAATTGGACCAAAAGATTCAGAGGTTAAACAAATAATCGATGATACTAAATCTGGAAAATATTTTCTATATAATCAATATGATGATTTGTTAGCTCACTTGTCAAATAGTTATTTTCTATATGAATCAAAAAAACTATATTCATCTGCAGTTAATATAGATAAATATCACAGGAAAAATATAGCCAAAAAATTAAGTGATATTATTTTAGAAAAATAATTATCAAATAGTTAAGCCTTATAAGTTTTAAAAGGAAAGATTAAACTTATAAGGCTTATTCAACTAACTATTCAATAAATTAAACTAACTTCTTATTAAGAAACAAAACTCGTGCCAAAGTTGTTTTTAAAGGATTTTTTTTAAGTATTTTCCAGTTAATGATTTTTTTATTGAAGTAATTTCTTCAGGTGTTCCTTTCGCAACAATATCTCCACCTTTATTTCCTCCTTTAGGTCCAAGATCAATGATATGGTCGGCGCATTTAATTAATTCTATGTTGTGTTCTATAATTATTACAGTATTTCCCTTTTCAATTAAAGAATTTATTGAACCCAACAATTTATTTATATCATCGTAATGAAGTCCGGTAGTAGGTTCATCAAAAATAAATAAACCATTTTTATTACTGTTCTTTAACCCTAAAAATGAAGCTAGTTTTATTCTCTGAGCTTCACCTCCTGAAAGGGTAGAGGAGCTTTGTCCTAATTTAATATAACCTAATCCAACATCCTGAAGTACCTGAAGCTTATATTTAATTTTATGTTCTTCATTTGTATCAAAAAATTCTATTGCTTCATCTATTGTAAAATTTAAGATATCATCTATATTTTTTTCTTTAAATCTAACCTCTAAAATATCTTTCATAAATCTTTTTCCATTACAAGCTTCACATTTGATATTTACATCAGCCATAAATTGCATTTCTATTGTAACTTGACCTTCCCCTTTACAATTCTCACATCTACCACCATCAATATTAAATGAAAAGTGTTTAGGCTTAAATCCTCTTAAGATACTATATCTTTGAGATGAAAATAATTTTCTTATTTCATCATAGGCTTTTATGTATGTGACAGGGTTTGATCTTGAAGACCTTCCAATAGGATTTTGATTAACTAATTCAACAAATTCTATTGATTCTATATTTCCAGTTATTTCATTAAATTCTCCAGGTTTTTCTGAATAATCTCCTAAGATATTAGATAATGCAGGATAAAGAATATTACTAACTAGTGTGCTTTTGCCACTTCCTGAAACTCCAGTAACCACTGTCATAGTATATAAAGGAAAATCAATAGTAATATTTTTTAGATTATTTTCTCTAGCTCCTTTAAGAGTAATTTTTTTATTTGAAACTCTCCTCTTAGTTGGTAATTCAATTTTAATCTTTTTTCCAATATAATTTGCTGTCAAGGACTTTTGATTTATAAAATCTTTAAAATTACCTTTAGCAACAATTTTACCTCCATTAACCCCAGCTTTAGGTCCTATATCAATTATATAATCAGCTTCTTTTATAATTTCTTCATCATGCTCTACAACAATAACAGTATTTCCCAAATCTCTTAATTTTTTTAAAATATTAATAAGCTTTGTTGTGTCATTTGGATGAAGTCCAATACTTGGCTCATCTAAAATATACAAAGAACCAACTAAATTGCTTCCTAATGAAGTTGCTAGATTAATTCTTTGACTTTCACCACCTGATAAAGATTTTGACTTTCTATTTATAGTAAGATAACTTAATCCTAAATCATTAAGAAAGTTTAATCTATTTTGAACTTCAGTTATTAGCCTATTTGCAATCAATCTGTCATTACTTTCTAGTCTTAATTTATCAAAGAATTCTATTAATTCTGATATAGGTAGATTAATTAAATCTGATATAGATTTTTTGGATATTTTTACATAGTTTGCTTCTTTTCTTAGTTTATTTCCATTACACATTTTGCATTGTGTTTTTCCTCTATACCTAGATAGCATTACTCTGTTTTGAATCTTGTACATTTTTTTTTCTAGTTTAGAAAAAAATTGATTTAATCCTATAAAATATTCATTTCCTTCCCATAGCAGTTGTTTCTGTGATTTAGATAATTTATAATATGGTTTATGTATTGGAAAATTAAAATTTATTGCATTTTTAATTAGTAAATTTTTATATCGTCTTAGCCTTTTGCCTCTCCAAGGGAATATTGCATTTTCATATATAGAAAGCTGTTTGTTTTGAAATACTAATTCAGGGTCAATTCCTATAATATCTCCATATCCTTCACAATTTGGACATGCCCCATAAGGATTATTGAAACTAAATAAATTAACGTCTGGTTTAATAAATTTTATTCCATCTTTTTCAAATTTAGTATTGAACTCTTTGAAGGTTTTACTCTCTAATAATTCAATTATACATTTTCCGCGACCTTCATATATAGCGGTTTCAACAGAATCAGAAATTCTATTGTAAAAAGAATTATCATGTTTGACAATAATTCTATCAACAACTAAAAAGGCTTTTTTTGATTTAAATCTTTCTGTTTTTAATACATCAATTAGTTTTATGACCTTGTTATTTATTTTAATTCTGTTATATCCTTGATTTATTAATGATTGAACTTTTCTTATTAGATCATTTTTAGATTCTATATTAATTTCAGATAAAAGAAGGATTTTTTCTTTTTCTTTTAGCGACTTTATATAATCAATTACATCTGCTGATACATTTCTTTTGACTTCTTTATCAGAAATAGGAGAAAATGTTTTACCAATTCTAGCAAATAAAAGTTTCATATAATCATAAATCTCTGTAGTTGTTCCTACAGTTGACCTTGGATTTAAATTATTTACTTTTTGTTGTATTGCGATTGCAGGAGAAAGCCCTCTAATAAAATCCACTTTAGGTCTGCTAATTCTGTCTAAAAATTGTCTTGCATAACTTGATAGGCTTTCAACATATCTTCTTTGTCCCTCAGCATATAAGGTGTCAAAAGCTAAAGAAGATTTTCCACTCCCTGATAAACCTGTAATTACAACAAGTTTTTTTCTCGGAATCTTTACTTCAATATTTTTTAGGTTATGAACCTTAGCTCCTTTTATATGAATTTTACTGTTAACTGGACTTTTCCTTTTTATCATAGCCATTTGTAAGAAGAATTACCAAATATAATATTAAATATAAAAGATGAAATTAATTATCTATAAAATAAAATTTTGATTAATTACAGTAATAATTATATATTTGATATTAATAAAATTTAATTGCCTATAGAATAACATTACTTAAAATAGATTAATAAAAATCAAATTTTATCTAACAATTTAGATAAATAATAAAAAAAGTAATGTTATGAGAACTCCTATAATTTCTGATTCAGAACTAGTTTTAAGTTACATTGATGGTAACGAGTATTCGATAGAGATATTAATTAAAAGACATAAGCAAAGAATATATAGTTTTATTTATTCAAAAGTTTTAGATCGAGACCTTACAGAAGATATTTTTCAAGACACCTTTATAAAAGTTATTAGAACACTAAAACTTGGCAACTATAACGAAGAGGGTAAATTTGTTTCTTGGGTAATGAGAATAGCTCATAATCTAGTTATTGATCACTTTAGAAAAAATAAAAGAATTCCAAAATTTGAAAATTCTCATGATTTTGATATTTTTTCAGTTCTAAGTGACTCATCATTAGATGCAGAAAAGACATTAATAAAATCTCAAATTCTTGATGATGTTAAAAAACTTATAGAGTATCTTCCAGAGGATCAAAAAGAAGTTCTAAAATATAGGTTCTATAATGACATGAGTTTTAAAGAAATTTCAGAAAAAACGGGTGTTAGTATTAATACTTCATTAGGAAGAATGAGATATGCTTTAATTAATCTTCGTAATATAATTGATAAAAAGAACTTAGTTTTAACTAGTTAAAATTTTATAAATTTTTATATAATAATTGACTTTTATTTTCGTTATAGATGAAAATAATATATGAAAAAAAACTACTCTCTAAGTCAAAAAATATCTGAGTTAAATCCAAAAAAAGAAACAATTGATTTTATTATCAATTACTCAAAATCATTAAATGTTATAAAATTAAATTCTAAAAATTTTGAATTTATATTGAACTAATTTATTTAAACAACGATTTTCTGCCTATTTTTTTTGTAATTATATCATTCTCAATATTCCATCCTCTAGATGGAGAATATTCCCTTGCATAATAAATTATTTGCAGATGCAATTTGTTCCATAGATTTTCTGGAAACAACCTTTTTGCATCCTTTTCAGTTGAAATAACATTTTTACCTGATGAAAGCCCCCAGCGATACATCATTCTATGTATATGAGTATCTACGGGAAATGCAGGGATTCCAAAAGCTTGCGACATTACAACACTAGCTGTTTTATGCCCAACAGACGGAAGGTTTTCTAGATCGGTAAAATTAGAAGGAACTTTACCGTTGTGTTTTTCGATTATTATCATAGAAAGCCCATGTATTCCTTTACTTTTCATTGGAGATAGGCCACATGGTCGAATTATATTTTCAATTTCATTGATTGATAATTTAACCATATCATATGGGTTATTAGCTTTTTTAAATAAGTTAGGAGTAATTTTATTCACTCTTTCATCAGTACACTGCGCAGATAAAAGAACTGCAATTAGTAAAGTGTATGGGTTAGTATGGTTTAAAGGAATTGGAACTTTTGGATATAACAATTCAAGAGTATCAATAACAAAATTTACTTTATCTTTTCTATTCATTAGATTATATTTGTAACAAGTAAAGAACTATAAATATAACAAATATGGGTTTATTAAAAATTGGAGATAATGCACCTGATTTTCAGTGTCTAGATGATTCAGGCAATTTTGTTAAATTAACTGATTATAGAGGTAAAAAACTTGTAATTTTCTTTTATCCTAAAGCAAATACTCCTGGATGTACAGCTCAAGCATGTAATCTTAGCGATAATTATCAAAAATTAATTTCATTAGGTTATAATGTTTTAGGTGTTAGTGCGGATGATCAGAAAAAACAAAATAATTTTAAAAATAAATTTAATTTTCCTTATACTCTCTTATGTGATGTTGATAAAAATGTAATTAATGCTTACGGAGTTTGGGGTAAAAAAAAGTTTATGGGTAGAGAATATGTGGGTATATTAAGAACTACATTTATTATTGATGAAGATGGAGTTATTTTAGATATAATCAAAAAAGTAAAAACTAAAGATCACACTAATCAGATTCTGATTTAGCCTGCTTTATATCCAAATAGATTTTGTTTTTTAATTTTTAAAGCGACAGATTTAGGGAGTAATTTTTCCCATCCCTTTTCGTTTCTTTTTATTTTATCTAATACTTCGTGTGAATGTATATTTAAACATGGTAAATCATAGTTTTCTACATCTATTAATTTTCCATTAAATTTAAAAAATTTATAAAGCTCTTTTATCCTTGGATGAACTTTAAGGTTTTGGCTATTTATTATTTTACCATCTTCAGATAAAACAGGATATAAGTAAACTTTTAACTTTTTAAAAAAAAGTTTTCCAAATGCTTCTAATATTCCACCACTTAGTTTTATGTAATATTTTGGATCAAAAACTTGAATAAGGTTATTAACTCCCATACAAAGACCTATTTTTTTATCAGTATACATTGAAAAGTATTCAGCCAGTCTAAAATATTCTTTGTAATTTGATATTAAGACAACTTCACCTAGAGAGCCTAATAGCTTGGTTCTGTCCATGAAATCCTTTTCATCGATTTCACCATCGTTTTCCAAATCTGCTAAAGTAATCTCAAAAATAACTATTGTATCATTTTTCTCAACTTTCTTTTCTTTATGAAATAATTTAAGAGATTTTACATACATATCTTCATTTACTTTAGTAACGGGTCTAAATCTACCTCTAAGTGCTAAAATATTTTTTTTATAAAGAATTGCTGCAGGAAGAAGGCTGTTTCCATCTGGACCAAACATTATTGCTTCGGTTAAGCCATTTTTTACCAGTTCTAAACTCATTAATCTATTATCTATTTTTTTAAAAGCAGGTCCAGAAAAGTTTATAGCATCAATTTCTAACTGATCTTTATCTAAATTATCATATAAATATTGTATAATTTTTTTTGGACGATGATATTTATAAAAAGCACTATAAATTAGATTAGTTCCTAATATACCAAGTGTTTCTTGTTGTTGACGGGCAATATTCTCTTTAAATCTAACATGAAGAATAATTTCATTATAATCATCTTTAGGATCAATTTGAAAACGAATCCCAACCCAACCATGTCCTTTGAATTTTTTTGCAAAGTCTATTGTAGCAACAGTATTTGCATAGCAAAAGAACATCTTGTTTGGATGTTTTTTTCTTCCAATCCTTTTTTCAATTAGATCAGTTTCCTGTACAAGCATTTTTTTTAAACGATCCTGAGTTACATATCTCTTATCATCTTCAATTCCATAAATTGCATCACTAAAATCTTTATCATATGCAGATAATGACTTAGCTATTGTTCCAGAAGCTCCACCAACTCTAAAAAATTGTCTAACAGTTTCTTGACCGGCACCAATCTCAGCGAAAGTGCCATAAATATTTTCATTAAGATTAATTTTCAATGCTTTTTGCTTGATTGTAGGAATTGAATCAAGCTTTGAATCACCATTATGAATCACATCATCCATTAAATGTTGTTTTACCCATTACAAAGTTATTAAATTACTTACGGTTTAAAGAAAAAAAATAGCTTATTTTTGATCAGAATTTATTTATGCTTAAAGTTACATTTTTAGGTACAGGAACTTCTCAGGGTATACCAATAATTGGTAGCGACCATCCTGTTTGTAAAAGCAATAACCCAAAAGATAAAAGACTTAGATCTTCAGTTCTAATAAATTGGTCTGATTCTAATTTTCTTATTGATTGTGGCCCAGATTTTAGAATGCAAATGTTAAATACAAATTGTAATAAAATTGACGCTATAATATATACACATGAGCATAGCGATCATGTTGCAGGATTAGATGATATAAGACCATTTTTTTTTAAACAAGGTAAAATACCAATATATGCTCATGAAAGAGTTATAAATGAATTAAAAAGGAGGTTTTATTATATTTTTGATGATAATTATAATTATCCTGGTTCACCAAAGGTTGAACCTAATATAATTTTTTCTGAATTTAAAATTAATAACAAAAAGATTATTCCTATAAACGCATTTCATAGGGACTTGCAAGTTTATGGTTATAGATTTGAAAAATTTGCATATTTGACTGATGTAAAAACTATTAAAAACAAAGAAATTAATAAGCTAGATAATCTTGAAGTACTTGTTATAAATGCTCTTAGAATAGAAGAGCATTATTCCCACTTTAATCTGGAACAAGCATTAGACTTTATAAATATAGTAAAACCAAAAAAGGCTTATCTAACACACATAAGCCATATGTTAGGGTTTCATGATGATGTTCAAAAGTTATTACCAAAAAATATATTTTTAGCTTATGATGGATTAGAAATTACTATTTAACATTATTTTTTATCCAATCTAATAAATCATAAAAATTTTCATTATTAACACTGTGAGGCATATCATATTCCTTATAAACATGAGATATTTTATTAGATTTCAGCCATTCTATAGAATTTCTACATAAGTCAATAGGGATTACTTGATCTTGGATTCCATGTGAACAAAAATATTTCAGATTGGAAAAATCATTAATTTTATTATCAACAAGATCCAGATTTATTTTTCCACTTAATGCTGCTATTTTATTAAATAGATATGGATTATTCAATGATAAAGCATAACTAAGTATAGTTCCTTGACTAAATCCAATTAAACAAATATTATTGACATCAAACAAACATATTTTGTTTAATTCATTTTTTACAAAATCTTTTATTTTTGAAATAGAATCTTTGGCTTGTTCTAAATTTATTTGAAAATTCATTTTGTTATCTATCCCAAAATCATACCATGAATAACCTCCGTATGAAATAGTATAGGGGGCTCTTAGAGAGATTATTTTATAGTATCCAGGTATATGTGATGCAAAAGAAAAAAGGTCTTCTTCATTGCTTCCATATCCATGAAGCATTATTATTATAGGGGAGAGCTCATTTGGATTATTAGAATCTCTAAATCTATATTCAAAAGAAAAATTACTACTCATTAATTTAGTTCCATTATACCATTATTGATGACTCCATAAACTTTCCCTTTTAGTTTAGACCCTATAAAAATCGAGTTCTTTGATTTAGATAATATATTTTCGTCATTAAATACATATTCTGAAAGTGGATTAAAAAGAGTTAAGTCAGCAATATTTCCAATTTGAATAGAATCACTATCTATATTAAATATTGTTTTGCCTTTTGTAAGAAGATTTATAGTAGTTTTTATTGGGAAAATTGTATTTAAAGCTCCAAAAGCTGATTCTAGACCAATTGTACCGAAATTCGCATTATCAAACTCAAGATTTTTAAGTTCAATATTCAGGGGGTTATGATCTGAAGTGACCATATCTATAGTCCCATCTTTTAGACCTGCTACTAGTGCTTTAATATCTTCAGATGTTCTTAAAGGGGGATTTACCTTGAAATTAGTATTAAAATCTTGGACTTTTTCATCTAAGAAAAATAAATTATGTATTGCAACACTAGTCGAAACATTTAGTTTTTTAGATTTAGCCTCACGAATTAAATTTACTGATTTTGCAGATGATATGGTTGGAATATGTAAATGCCCACCAGTATATTCTAGTACTGATAAGTCTCTGGTAATATTTATTTCTTCTGCTATTGAAGGAATGCCTCTAAGACCAATAGATGTGCTTATTAAGCCTTCATTCATAACCCCTTCTTGAGAAATATTTTTATCTTCTGGATATGAAAAAACAGGTGAATTTGAGACAGAAGTATATTCTAGAGCTAATTTGAGAATATTAGGATTAGTGATTGGTCTTTTATAATCACCAAAAGCAATAGCACCAGATTCTTTCATGTCAAAAATTTCACTTAATTCCCCTCCTTTAGATTTTTTCGTTAAAGCTCCTATAGGAAAAACATTTACAATCTTATTGTTAGTTAAAGAGTTTAGGTATTCTATTTCAGTATTTTTTTCTATAACTGGATGAGTGTTTGGCTGGAGCCCAACAGATGTATATCCAGATTTTGCAGCTACTATAATACCATTAAGTATAGTTTCTCTTTCTTCATATCCTGGCTCACCAAAACAAACACTATAATCAAACCAGCCCTTCGACACATGTAAATTGTTAAATGTTATCTCTTTGTAGTTTTTAGGATTCTTTAAATTTTTGCCAATATTTGTTATAATATTATTTTCAATAAGTATGTCAACTTTGGCATTATGAAAATCACTTTTTTTATCAATTATTGTTGCTGATTTTATAAGTGAATTCATTTATAGAGAAAATATAATTAAATGAAATAAATTTTGACAAAAATAGTAAAACCATTTCTATTTTATTGTTGAATTTTATTATAAAAAAACAAATGCTTTAACTAATTTTTTAATTATGAAAAAATGAGTTATTAATTACAGCTGTTTTAATTTTAAATTTCTCTTTACTTTCAGTCCAGGCTATTATTGTGTTATTTTTTTCTTTGTTTAAAGTGATTGCTGGAAATCCAGAAGACCTACTTTCAGAAGATTCATCAATTAGTAATAATTTAGTTTGATTTCCATTATTTGTAACCATTTGAAGTTTTATATAAGCTTTTTCATCTATTATATCTATATAGCTAATAATAGCGCTATTTTTATTTAACAATTCTATATCTACTCTTCCAATTGGATCATTTGCTTTAATTAATATTGGCTTTTCAAAACCTTTTGATATATTATCTGTAAAAACAACTTTTATTTGATTTTTGTTATTTGAAAATGTATACCAAACAACTGCAGAATTATTTTTGTATGTTGAAATTGCTGGACCATTAACAGGGCATCCAGGTATTTCCCAATTGTCATTATAAATATTAACAGGCTTAGTCCAGTTATTTTCTTTTTTAAATGAGTAATAAATATCTCTTACTTCATTCTCAGATCTACCTCTGTATACAACAATTGATTCTCCATCCTCTGTGATTGCCAAATCGGTTTGGCAGCAATCACAAACTCTATCATCAATAAGATTATCTTCTAATATATCTCCGTCAATATTATAAGAAGTACCCCTAAGAGTCATTTGAGGTCTAATAGATTTGTTATTTTTTGATAATTCATTTTGTCTTCCATCTAGATATGTAGATAAGAATCCTTGTTTTGTATTGATTGTTGAAACAAATCCATGTTCAGTCTTTGTATTATCACTGTGAAGTTTTTTAGGAATACTCCAATTAAAACCACTATCCTTTGAATTAACAATCTTAATATCATAAGAATATTTCTTTTCACTACTCATTTCTAAATAATGCGCAGTAATTCCGTTAAGATTATCAGTTGTTATTTCAGGGAAATCAGCCCAATTAACGAACATTTTATCAGATTTTACTATTAGATTAGGTGTCTTCCAAGAATTGTTAAAATAGTCAAACTCACTGAACAATAGACTACTTTCCTTGGTATTCGGGTTTGAGGATATATAGCTTAAATAAATCTGACCTGAGTTAGACAAATGTAAATTTGGCTCAGAAGCTTCTCCTGGAAAATTAGTACTAATATGATTAATATAATTACCGTTGTCACAGCTATTTAATAAAGCAATAAATAATAATGCTAAAAAATAACTTCTCATTTTTTAGTATTTAGCAGATTTTCCATTAGTTAAAGAGTTTTTAATAAATTCTCTTAAATCCTGATTTGAAGACTTTAAATCTTCAGACCTTAGGTACATCATATGACCGCTTCTGTAGCCTTTAAAAGTAAATCGATCTTTCATTTTTCCGCTAGGATCGATTTGCCACATTGTATACTTTCCTTGGAAATAAGTTGTGGCACCATCATAATATCCTGATTGAATTAATACTTTTAAATAAGGATTTTGAGCCATTGCTTGTCTTAAATTGTCCCTTGTATTATCATTCTCTCTATTCCATGGATGAACAGGTCCAAATACATTATATTTAATGTCTGTACTAAAATTTAGCTCATTTTTAAAATAATAATTAATAGCTGGAGTAAAAGAATGTTCCCAAGAATCTAATTCAGCATTTGAATCAGGTCTTGATCCAGCTTCCATCTTGTCTATACCTAAATATCTAGAATCTAACCTGCCTATAGTGTTTCCAGATTCATCTCTAAGTAATTCTTTCCAGAAAAAGCTTGTAGGTAAGTCTAAATTATGCCTAATTATATCCTTATAACTTATTCCAGAATAAAAAGACATCTTATTTGCTACACTTTCTTTTTCAGTGTCACTAATAAATCCACCTTTAGCAATAGCTGGAATTAGCTTGTTAATTGTAAATTCTTCAGATTCTGGTAGAATTTCTAAAAGGTCTCTTTCTTGTAAGGATTTATCTAGTACTTTATGATACCAAGCTGCAGCTGTGTAATATGGTAAATTTATTGCTGATGACACAGCACCACCTGTGTCATACAATTTATAGTCTGCAGGAGATACCATAATTACTCCATTTAGGTACATCCAATGCCTGTTTTGTAATTCATGTGCTAAGCCCATAACTCTTGTGCCGCCATAACTTTCACCAATAATATACTTTGGAGATTCCCATCTGTTTTTTCTTGTAATAAATGTGTTAATCCAGCCTGCTAAATATTTAATATCTGCATTAATTCCAAAAAACAACTTCTTATCAGGTAAATCTCCTTTTGAATTTGGTATCATTCTTGAGTATCCTGTATTTACTGGATTAACATAAACGATATCAGCAACATCTAATATAGAATTAGGATTATTTTTCATCCCATATGGCTGAATTGGAAACCCCTCATTATCTATTTTCAGAACTCTAGGCCCAGTATATGCAATATGCATCCATAAAGAACCAGATCCTGGACCGCCATTAAAAGAAATAACTATTGGTCTTTCAGCTCTATTAATTTTGTTGTTCTTTAATGGAATTCGTTTGTAATAAGTATAAAATAAAGTAGCTATAGGCTCTCCTTTTTGATTCCAAACAGGCTGTGTGCCTACTTCTGCTTTATACTTAACTATCTGGCCATTTATTGTAGTTTGATGATATGAATCAACTATTGTGTCAGTAGGGATTGAAATATTTTGAGAATATATTACACTACTAACTAGAAATATAAAATATAATGGAAGTTTTTTCATTATTATAAATATTTAGGATTTTTACTAATGTAATGATTTTTATGTTAAACTTTTATTTAGAATTTTTCAAAAACCCCTAAACCAAATAGAGCATAATCATATTTAACCGGGTCATTTATGTCAAATTCTCTCAGTTTTTTATCTAGTTCTAGTACTGCTTTATGATCATTCTGCTTTCTTTGGATGATTAAACCTAATTTTCTTGCTACATTACCAGTATGAA
>MDTE01176029.1_pt1 | contig 13018 bp, 7 predicted proteins | sample 811231 | NCBI WGS metagenome assembly MDTE01 (sample SAMN05326651, study PRJNA326480) | marine metagenome | isolation source: seawater | place: Indian Ocean: Red Sea | collected 2010
TTAATTAAAGATGAAGGAAGAAAAGTTTGGGCTTTTTTAGGAGATGGTGAAATGGATGAACCAGAGTCTTTAGGAGCGATTGGACTTGCAGCAAGAGAGAAGCTAGATAACTTAATTTTTGTAGTAAATTGTAATCTACAAAGATTAGATGGACCCGTTAGAGGTAATGGAAAAATTATTCAAGAGTTAGAGGGAATATTTAGAGGAGCGGGATGGAATGTAATTAAAGTTATATGGGGTTCTTATTGGGATCCATTATTAGCAAGTGATAAAACAGGACATTTGGTAAAAATAATGAATGAAACTCTCGATGGGGAGTATCAAGCCTTTAAAGCTAGAGATGGATTGTATGTTAGAAAAAATTTTTTTGGTAAGTATGCAGAGTCCTTAAATCTAGTTTCCAAAATGTCAGATAAAGATATTTGGAAATTAAATCGTGGTGGACATGATCCGCATAAAGTTTATGCAGCATATAACCAAGCAGTTAAAAACACTGGAAGTCCAACTGTAATTATTGCAAAAACAATTAAGGGTTACGGGATGGGTAAAACTGGAGAAAGTGTAAATACTACTCACCAACAAAAAAAATTAGATGTTGAAGATCTATTATACTACAGAGATAGATTTGATGTTCCACTTACTGATGATCAAGTGAAAAATATTGAATATTTTAAACCAGATGAAAATTCAAAGGAAATAAAATATCTTAAAGAAAGAAGAGTAGAATTAGGCGGTTTCATACCTGAAAGAACATCATACTCAAAACCTATTAAAACCCCTCCAAAAGATATTTTTGATTTTATGAAAAAATCTACTGGAGATAAGAAAATGTCGACTACTATGGGCTTAGTTAGGATGCTAACAAATTTGCTAAGAGATAAAAATGTAGCATCTAAACTTGTTCCAATAATTCCTGATGAGGCACGTACATTTGGTATGGAAGGTTTTTTTCAAAAAATAGGAATTTATGCTCATGAGGGACAAAAATATGAACCAGAGGACTCGGCACAATTAAGTTCGTATAGAGAAGACAAAAGTGGACAAGTTTTAGAGGAAGGAATTAATGAAGCAGGATCAATGTCATCATGGATTGCCGCAGGAACCTCTTACACAAATCATGATATTGAAATGATTCCAATATATCTTTTTTATTCAATGTTTGGTTTTCAAAGAATAGGAGACTTAGCTTGGGCAGCTGGGGATAGTCAGGCAAGAGGATTTTTAATTGGAGCTACAGCTGGAAGAACAACTTTAGCAGGAGAGGGGCTTCAACACCAAGATGGTCACAGTCATCTATTAGCTTCAACTATTCCAAACTGTATTACTTATGACCCAACTTTTAATTATGAATTAGCAGTTATATTTAGAGAGGGCCTTAGAAGAATGCATGAAAAAAATGAAAATATTTTTTATTATATTACAACAATGAATGAAAATTATTCACATCCTGATATGCCAAAAGATTGTGAGGAAGGAATTCTTAAAGGTATGTATAAAATTAGAGAGCATTCTATGTATAAAAAAAATAAAATTCAATTATTGGGATCCGGTACTATTTTAAGAGAGATGATGGATGCGGCTGAAATTTTACAAAAAGAATACCAGATCGACAGCGAAGTTTGGAGCGTAACCAGTTTTAATGAAGTAAGAAAAAATGGTCTAGAAGTTGAAAGATATAACTTACTAAACCCAGGTGAAAAAAAGAAAAAAACTTATATGGAAGAATGTCTTGGTAAATCTGAAGGTCCAATTTTAGCAGCATCAGACTATATGAGAATGAATTCAGATCAAATTAGACCTTATACATCAAAAAGCTTTTATTCGCTTGGAACAGATGGTTACGGTAGAAGCGATACTAGAAAAAAATTAAGAAAATTTTTTGAGGTAGATAAAGAACATATTGTTGCATATGGTTTGAGTATTTTGGCAAACGAACAATTAATTGCTTCCAAATATGCAAAAGATGCTATCAAAAAATATAATATAGACAAAAATAAACCTATGCCAACAAAAATTTAAAATGAAAAAAGACATTTTAGTCCCAAATATAGGAGAATTTAAGGATGTTGAAGTAATAGAAATTATAGCCAAAGATGGAGATAATTTAAAAAAAAATGATCCACTAATTACAATTGAAAGTGACAAATCTAGCGTAGAAATACCAAGCCCTAACAATGGAAATGTTAATAAAATTTATATAAAAGTAGGAGACAAAGTTTCAGAAGGTGACAAGATATTATGCATAGATATATTAGAAAACGAAAAGCCGGAGATTGAAATTGAAGAAAAAGATTTTGATAAATTAAATAATTTACATCAAAATAGCGACCCAATAAATAAGACAAATCAAAAAATAAATGAATTTAAAGTTCCAACTAGTAAAAGTACTTTAGCTAGTCCAAAAGCTAGAAAGTTTGCACGAGAACTTGGAGTAAATGTGAAAGAAATTAAAGGAACTCAAAGGCTAGGTAGAGTTGTTGAAGATGATATTAAAAATTATGTGTCAGCAAGAATAAATTTCAATCTAGATATTAAAGAACAAAAAAAAATTAAGAGTCAATACAGCCATTCTGATTTTGGCGAAGTAGAGATTCAAGATATTCCAAGAATTAAAAGAATAGCAGCTCCTCACCTTGTAAACTCATGGAATAGCATACCACATGTAACAAATCATGATGAGGTGGATGTTACTGAAATGGAGGAATTTAGAAGTTCTTTAACAAATATTTATTCTGGAGAAAAAAAGAAAATCACACCACTTGCGTTTATCATTAAAGCATTAGTTTCATCACTTAAAAAATTTCCAAATTTTAATTCATCAATTGATGATTTAGATGAAGGGAAGATAACATTAAAAAAATATTTTCATATTGGAATTGCTGTTGATACTTCTAATGGACTAATGGTTCCAAAACTAAGAAATGCTAATAACAAGAATTTAGATAAAATAAGTAAAGAACTAAAACAATTAAGTGATGACTGTAGAAATTTAAAAATTGACAAAAAAGAATTTTTTGGTGGATCAATGACAATTACAAGTCTAGGAGGAATTGGAGGATCATTTTTTACTCCAATAATTAATTATCCTGAAGTTGCAATATTAGGTGTGGGCAGAACATACGTAAAACAAGTTTTTATAAATGATAAATTCATAGCTAGAAAAATGCTTCCCATATCTCTTTCCTACGATCATAGAATTATTGATGGTGCTGAGGCAGCTAGATTTAATAATGATTTGAAAGAAAATCTTGGAAAAAACTTTGCATATAAGTTAGCTATCTAAAATGTCAAAACCTGTATCACTTTTAAGTGCACTACTTTGTACTTTTATTTGGGGGACTACTTTTATTGCTCAAGACACAGGAATGGAGGCTATCGGACCTTATGTATTTAATGGAGTGAGATTTTTTGTTGGATTTCTTGCTTTATTACCTTTTTATTTTTTTTTAGAGAATAAAGCTCAAATACAAAAAATATCAAAAGATAATAAAAAATTTATTAAAATGTCGATATTAATAGGTTTTTTTCTTTTTTTAGGCTCAGCATTTCAGCAGGTTGCGCTTTTATATACAGATGTTGCAAATGCAGCTTTCTTTACAATTTTTTATGTTCCTATGGTACCCATAATTTTATTTTTTCTTTTTAAAAAGAATATTCATTGGAGCGTTTGGCCTTCAGCAGTTTTCTGTGTTATTGGCGGATACCTTTTAACTAATTTTCAAGATGCAACTATAAGGCTAGGGGATACTTTAGTTATATTAGGCGCGGTCTTTTGGGCTCTACATATTATTTTTATAGGCAAAATTATTGAAGAATTCAATGCTCCAATTTTAATTGGTATTATTCAAACTTTAGTTGTTTCTATATTTTCAATTATCTTAGGTTTAATTTTTGAGGAGTTTATTCTTGAAAATATTTTAGTACATAAATTTCAAATTTTATATGCCGGTGTTTTGTCTGGGGGAATAGCTTTTGTTTTACAAATTTATGCTCAGAGAAATATTTTACCTGCACCTGCTGCAATTATTTTTTCACTTGAAGGTGTATTTGCAACAATAGCTGCATGGATTCTTTTAAGTCAAATTTTAGAAATAAATAATATACTAGGATGTACATTTATTTTAGCAGGAGTACTTATTTCTCAAATTTTACCTGAGATGAAAAAGTTAAATATAAATAATTAAAAATAAAATTATTGATAGAATTATTCTATAAAAAACAAAAACTTTAAGGCTAAATTTTTTTAAAAAGATTAAAAAATACTTTATTGTCAAATAAGAAATTAAAAAAGAAAAAAAAGTCGCAAAAATAAATATAAAATTAAATTCTACATTAGTTGTTACAACATCTCTTATACCTAAAAAACTTGCACCTGCTAAGGCAGGAATAGATAAGTAAAAAGCAATCTTGGTGGAATCAATTCTATCGAAGTTTAAAAATCTTGAAGCAGTAATTATAATTCCCGATCTACTTACCCCTGGAATTATTGAAAATATTTGAAAAATACTAATAATTAAAATATTTTTTATATTTAAATCATTATTTATCTTTTTCTCTATTTTTGCATTGTCAGCAAAATATAATAAAATTCCGAATATTAAAGTTGTCCAGGCAACAACTTTTAAATTTCTAAATTCATTAATTATTCCAGATTTATAAAAAATATATCCAACAATTATTAAAGGTATAGATCCTAAAATTATAAGTAACAGTATTTCTTTATTTTCTGAAATTTTTGTAAGTTCGTTTCTGAAATAAAAAATTATTGCAATTAATGAACCTAAATGAAGACAAATATCTAGCTGTAAAGAGCTATAATTAAATTCATTTAGATTTGATATGATCAAAAGATGTGCTGATGAACTAACCGGAATAAACTCTGAAAAACCTTGAATAAACGCTAAAATTGATGTTTCGACGTATTTTGAAATCATTGAGATATTTATTTGATAAACAAAATATTACTAAAATAAAGCAATTACTTTAATGCATAGCAAATATGCAAAATATAAAAAAAACCCCAAAATAACTAATTTTTTTAAATCATAGGTCAGTTATTATGACCTAAAATATGTTTATTATTGAATTTTATTAATATATACCTCCACGTCCATGCAGGAAAAGATGCTAAAATTTGTAAAAATAGGTCAACAAAATCCACCTAAGAGAGACAAAAGTGAGAGAAAAGAGGATTTTAAAGAGATTTATAAGGAATTTATCTATGAGAAAGCAGAGGAGCAATCAAGTAGATGTTCACAGTGTGGAGTACCTTTTTGTCAGGTTCATTGTCCTTTAAGCAACAATATTCCAGATTGGTTAAAACTTACCGCAGAGGGAAGGCATGAAGAAGCATATCAACTTTCTCAAAGTACAAACAATATGCCTGAGGTATGTGGAAGGATATGCCCGCAAGACAGGCTATGCGAAGGAAATTGTGTTATAGAGCAATCGGGACATGGAACTGTAACTATTGGATCAATTGAGAAATTTATAACTGAAACAGCATGGGAAAACGGTTGGGTAAAACCAATTTCTGTTAAAAATAATATAAATCAAAGTATTGGAATTATCGGAGCAGGACCCGCTGGTTTAGCATGTGGAGAAGAGTTGAGAAAAAAAGGTTATCAAATAACAATCTATGACAGATATGATAGATCAGGAGGTTTACTAATTTATGGAATACCAAATTTTAAGTTAGAAAAGCATGTAGTAGAACGAAGAATTAATCTTTTAAAGCAAGGTGGAATTAATTTTATTAATAATTTTGAAGTTGGAAAGGACTCAACTTTAAAACAATTAAGAGAAAAGCATGATGCGATTTTAATAGCAACAGGAGTATATAAAGCTAGAGAAGTAAATTTACCTGGAAATGACTTAAGCAATATATATCCTGCTATGGAGTTTTTAACTGCTTCAAATAGAAAAGGTCTAGGGGATAAAGTTGAGCTATTTGAAAATGGAACACTAAATGCAAAGGGTAAAAATGTTGTAGTTATTGGTGGAGGTGATACTGCCATGGATTGTGTTCGTACATCAATAAGACAAGAGGCAAAATCTGTAAAGTGTTTATACAGAAGAGATAAAGAAAATATGCCTGGTTCAGCAAGAGAAGTTTCAAATGCTGAAGAAGAAGGTGTAGAGTTTGTTTGGTTAAGTAACCCAAAAGAATTTAAGGGTACAAATAAAGTGCAAAGTGTTTTAGTTGATAAGATAGAATTAGGCGACCCTGATGAAAGCGGTAGAAGAAAGCCAATAATAAAAGACAATTCAGAATTTAAAATTGATGCCGATTTAGTAATTAAAGCTCTTGGATTTGATCCAGAAGAAATTCCAAAATTGTTTGAAGAAGAAAAATTACTGGTATCAAAATGGGGAACTATTAAAGCAGATTTTGATACTATGGAAACTAGTATACCAGGGGTTTTTGCGGCTGGGGACATTGTAAGAGGAGCATCTTTAGTTGTATGGGCAATTAAAGATGGAAGGGATGCTGCCGTTTCAATAAACAATTATTTACAAACTAAAAAAAAGCAAAAAGTTGCCTAATGAAGCTTAGAGATAAAAATTTAAATTTATTAAAAAATAATAATATATATTCTGAGAATATGGAGCATGACGCATGTGGTGTTGGCCTTATTGCTTCTACAGAAGGTTTAAAATCTAGAAAAGTAGTTGAATATGGAATTCAAGCTTTAAAAGCTGTTTGGCATCGTGGTGCCATTGACGCTGATGGAAAAACAGGCGATGGAGCAGGCTTACATATCGAAATTCCTACGGATTTTTTTATAGAGAAGATAGAGATAACTGGGCACAAACATAATGAGTCTGATTTGTGTGTAGGAATGATTTTCTTGCCAAGAAATGATTTTCAAGGACAAGAGAACTGTAGAACAATTGTTGAAAGCGAACTCACAAAGAAAAATTTTAATATTTATGGTTGGAGACAAGTTCCAGTTAATCCATCAGTCTTAGGAGAAAAAGCAGAATTAACTAGACCAGAAATAACCCAAGTTTTATTTACACATAATGACAAAAATATATCAGGAAAAGATTTAGAAAGAAAACTTTATGAAACAAGAAGAATAATTGAAAAAGAAGCTTTAAATAATCAGCTTAGTGGTTTTTATGTTTGTTCATTTAGTTCTAAATCAATTATTTACAAAGGTATGTTTTTAGCTGAGTCTTTGTCAGACTTTTATACAGATCTGCAAGATGAAAGATTTATTTCAAGATATGCAATTTTTCACCAAAGATTTTCTACTAATACTGCGCCAAGTTGGGATTTGGCCCAACCATTTCGATCAATAGCTCATAACGGAGAAATAAACACACTCAAAGGAAATGTTAATTGGATGAAAGTACATGAGCAAGAAATGTCCAGTTCACTTTTTGAAAATATGGAAAATTTAAAACCTGTAATACCTTCTGGTAATTCTGACTCTGCATCTTTAGATAATGTGTTTGAATTATTAAATGTTTCTGGTCAACCAGCGCCTTTAGCTAAACTAATGTTAATACCAGATGCCTGGTCAAAAAAAAGCAAGATACTTCCCAAAGATCACCTACAGTTATTTAATTTTCTAAATAGTACAATGGAGCCTTGGGATGGACCTGCAGCAATTGCAGCAACAGATAATGAATGGGTTATTGCAGCAACAGATAGAAATGGTTTAAGACCTTTAAGATATACAGTTACAAGAGATAAATTATTATTTGCTGGGTCTGAAACAGGGATGGTAGACTTAAATGAAAAAAAAATAGTATCAAAAGGTAGATTAGGACCAGGAGAAATTATTGGAGTTAGAATTGAAAAAGGTAAAGTATACACAAACAGTGAAATAAAAAATTATTTAGCAAAAGAATATAAAAATTTTAATAACCAGATAATTGACCTAGATAAAAAATTGTTAATTGAAAATGAAAAGAATGAATTTTCAAATGACCAACTAAGAATTCTACAGCATTGTTTTGGTTATAGTATTGAGGATTTAGAATTAATTCTTCATCCAATGGCAGAAGATGCAAAGGAAGCAACAGGTTCAATGGGTGATGATACTCCTTTAGCTGTTTTATCGGATAAATATCGGCCTTTATACCATTATTTTAGGCAAAATTTTAGTCAAGTCACAAATCCTCCGATTGACTCTCTTAGAGAAAATAAAGTTATGAGCCTTAAAACAAGATTTGGTAATCTGGGAAATATTTTAAATTTTGATAATTTAACCGAAGAAAATATTTATGTTTTAGATAGTCCTATATTGTCGAACTCCCAATTTGAAAAATTTACTAATTTTTTTGGAGATAACTATAGATTTTTAGACTGTACTTTTGATATAAAAAATGATCTTGAAAGCTCTATAGAAGATTTAAGAAGTAAAGCCGAGCAAGCTGTTAGAGAAGGTATTAAGCAATTAATATTATCAGACAAAAATATTTCACAAAATAAGCTTCCAATACCAATGCTTTTGTGCATTGGAGCTATTAACACGCACTTAATAAAACTAGGATTGAGAGGATATGTTTCTTTAAATGTTCAAACTGGTGATGCTCTAGACACACATTCTTTTGCAACATTAATTGGAGTTGGTGCTACAACAGTAAATCCTTATTTAGCTTTTGATAGTTTATATCAAAGATATTCGAAAAAACTTTTTGGAAATTTAAATTTTGATGAATGTGTAAACAGATATATCAAATCTGTAAATTTAGGATTGTTGAAAATAATGTCTAAAATGGGAATCTCAGTCTTAAGTTCTTATAGAGGTGGCTGTAATTTTGAAACAGTTGGACTAAGTAGAACGATTGTAAAAAATTTTTTTCCAGGTGTTTTATCTAAAATTTCGGGTATAGGACTTACTGGAATTGAAAAAAAAATAAGAAATATTCATCAAGAAGCATTTAGCAATACATCAAATATTTTGCCTATTGGAGGTATTTACAGATATAGAAAAAATGGAGAAATGCATCAGTACCAAGGTAAACTAATACATTTATTACAAAATGCGGTTACTACGAATTCATTTGAAATATATAAAAAGTATGTAAATGGTATTTATAACCTTAAACCAATAAGTCTAAGAGATCTGATTGATTTTAAAATAAAAAAACCTATTAAATTAAATGAAGTAGAACCTATAAAAAACATTCTATCAAGATTTGGAAGTGGAAGTATGTCTCATGGAGCGCTTTCAAAAGAAGCTCATGAAACTTTAGCAATAGGAATGAATAGAATTAAAGGAGCTTCTTGTAGTGGGGAAGGTGGAGAAGATGAAAAAAGATTTAAAATAAAAGAAAATGGAGATAGCGCTAACTCCAGAGTTAAACAAATAGCATCTGCAAGATTTGGCGTAACAATAAATTATTTAAATAATTGTAACGAGATTGAAATAAAAATCGCACAAGGTGCTAAACCAGGTGAGGGTGGACAACTTCCAGGATTTAAAGTTACAGAAGAAATTGCTAGACTTAGACATTCAACACCAGGAGTAACACTAATATCTCCACCACCTCATCATGATATTTACTCAATAGAGGACTTAGCTCAACTAATTTATGATTTAAAACAGATAAATCCCAAGGCAAGGGTTGGAGTTAAACTTGTCGCCTCATCGGGTATAGGAACTATAGCTGCAGGTGTTGCAAAAGCAAAAGCTGATATTATTTTGATTTCAGGTCATTCTGGTGGAACTGGAGCAACTCCACAAACAAGTGTTAAGTACGTTGGAATACCTTGGGAAATGGGACTTACAGAGGCAAATCAAGTTTTAACCTTAAATAATTTAAGACATAAAGTAACGCTTAGAACAGATGGAGGGATAAAAACAGGAAGAGATGTAGTCATTGCAGCTATGATGGGTGCTGAAGAATTTGGAGTTGCAACAACTGCTTTAGTAGCTATGGGATGTATTATGGTAAGACAGTGTCATTCAAATACTTGTCCAGTTGGTGTTTGTACTCAAGATGAAAAACTCAGAGAGAGATTTACAGGTACACCTGATAAAGTAGTAAATTTATTTACATTCATAGCTGAAGAGGTGCGAGAAATATTAGCTGATCTAGGATTTAAAACTTTAAATGAAATCATAGGTAGAACAGATTTATTAAGACAGGTAAGTAAAGGATCTTCAAATCTTGATGATCTAGACTTAAATCCTTTATTTGTTCAAGCAGATCCAGGAAAAAATAAAAGATATTGTGAAAACTTAATTATTAACGAAGTGCCAGATACATTAGATCAAAAATTATGGCCAGAAATTGAAAAATTATTAGATGATAAAGAAATTATTGATAAAGAGTTTGAAATTCAAAATACAGATAGAGCTGTTGGAACAAGGATTTCATACCATCTTTACAAAAAATTTGGAAATAATAAACTAGAGGAAAACTCTATCACTCTAAATTTTAAAGGATCGGCAGGTCAATCTTTTGGAGCCTTTGGAATAAAAGGTTTAAAACTAAATCTTAAAGGAGATGCTAATGATTATGTTGCTAAAGGTCTTTCGGGGGCAACTATTGCAATAAAGTTACAAGAAGAGAGCAATCTTATTTCAAATGAAAATACAATTATTGGTAATACAGTTTTATATGGAGCAACTTCAGGAAAACTATTTGCAGCTGGTCAAGCGGGAGAGAGATTTGCTGTAAGAAATTCAGGCGCAACAACTGTTATAGAAGGTTGTGACTCCAATGGATGTGAATATATGACAGGAGGAAATGTAGTTATTTTAGGAGATGTAGGGGATAACTTTGCCGCCGGAATGACAGGTGGAATGGCTTTTGTATATGATGTGAATAATCAATTTGAAAAAAGAGTAAACCCAGAAAGTGTAGTTTGGCAAATACCCGAAACAGAATATTGGAAAAACTTTTTAAAAAATTTAATCAGCGAACATGTAAAAGAGACCAAATCAATTTTTGCTAGCAAAATTTTAAATAACTATGAAAAAGAATTAAATAATTTTTACCAAGTTTGTCCTAAAGAAATGTTAGATAAGCTTGAAAATCCAATTACAAATAAAAAAACAGTGGGTATTGCAAGTTAAGATATTTTTGAAATTATCCTAAATAATTCTCTATTTATTTGATTTAAAGTATGTCTTTTTGATAAACTATGATCGCCACCTTTTATTAAAAAAAGCTTTTTATTTTTTATCTTAAAAATATTTAATACTTTTTTTGAGAAACCTGAGGGGACAACATCATCTTTTTTACCATGAAACATTACAACAGGTATTTGTATTTTAAATTTTCTATTAAGTATTTTATTTTTTTTTCCATCTTTAATTAATTTATAGGTAATTGGGTATTCATAACCTCCATGTTTCAAGTTATAAATTCCTTTTGTTTTTATTTCATATTTTATTTTTTTTGAAAATTTATTCCACATTAACCTATCTAAAAATTCTGGCGCTGGTGCAATGCCTATAAAACCTTTTATTTGTTCTTTAAAATATTTAAATTGATTAAGAGATAACCACGCTCCCATACTAGAACCGATTAAAATGAATTTTTTTTTACCTATTATTTTTTTAATTGATATTTTAACTTCATTTGTCCAACGGGAAATATTTCCATTTATAAATTTTCCAGACGACCTACCGTGCCCTGAATATTCAATTGCAAAAAAGCCTAACTTATTTTTCTTACAAAATTTAACAAAATTTTTGGGTTTTGCGCCCTCTAAATCTGATTTAAAACCATGAAGAAAAATAACAAATAATTCTGATTTCTTATTTAAAATTAAATATCTTAATTTTTTTGATTTAGAAATTTTAAAGTATTTGAATTTACTCATAAAAATTAGATGAATTATGTGATAATATATATTGTTATTTAATGTCATCAAAATTAAAAGTTTTACAGGTGATTCCTAAACTGGGATATGGAGGCGCAGAAACAGGTTGTTACGATCTTGCCCATTATCTTTATGAAAATGATTGCAAATCTTATATTATAACAAGCGGTGGACCTTTATTAAAATATGTGGATAAAAAAAAAGTAAAATTAATAAGATTACCAGTTAATTCTAAAAATCCATTGCTGATTTTAATTAATTCACTTTTGATTTCTTTAATAATAATTTTTTGTAATATCAACATCGTTCATGCAAGAAGTAGGGCTCCTGCTTGGTCATGTTTAATTGCTACTAAAATTACAAGAAGAAAATTTGTTACAACATTCCATGGTACATACTCTTTTTCAAATAATTTAAAAAAAATTTATAATTCAGTTATGGTCCGTTCAGATTTGATTATTGCTGGCTCAAATTTTATTTTTTCACACATTAAAGAAAATTATTACGAATATTTAAATGACAAGAAAAAATTTTTAGTAATTTTTAGAGGTATTAATGTTGATTATTTTAATACAAAGTCAATTAATTTTAAAGATGAGAAAGCTTTAATTGAAAATTGGAAAATAAGTAAAAATAAAAAAATTTTTCTTCTGCCAGGAAGACTAACATCATGGAAAGGTCAAGAATTATTTATAGAAGCTTTATCAATTTTAAAAAAAAATAAACCAAATATAACTTTCAGTGGAGTATTATTAGGAAGTGACCAGGGCAGAAAGTTGTATAAAAAAAAACTTATAAGGCTGGTTGAACAATATAGATTATCAAACGATGTTTTATTTATTGACCATTGTAAAAAAATGCCTGTAGCTTATAAAATTTCTGATATTATTGTTTCTGCTTCAATTAAACCCGAATCATTTGGCAGAGTTTCTGTAGAAGCACAATCAATGGAAAAACCAATAATTGCCAGTGATATTGGTGGTTCAAATGAGACAATAAAAGACGAGATATCTGGACTACTTTTTAAAAATGGCGATGCAACTTCCCTTGCTAGTAAATTAAGTTCTCTACTTGATTTAAGCGAAGAAACATTAAAATCAATGGGTACGGAAGGAAGAAAAAACGTTATTAATAAATTTAATGTTGAAAAAATGTGTTTTTCTACTTATTCAGAGTACAAAAAACTATTTAATTAAATGCCTAATATAACACTGCCAGATGGAA
>MDTE01001303.1_pt1 | contig 13016 bp, 12 predicted proteins | sample 811231 | NCBI WGS metagenome assembly MDTE01 (sample SAMN05326651, study PRJNA326480) | marine metagenome | isolation source: seawater | place: Indian Ocean: Red Sea | collected 2010
GTACATATTTCTTATATTTTATATATAGAAATACATCAGAAAATAACAAATCAAGGAAAGTTATCATAACATTATGTCTATAATATGGGAATCAATTAAATCTTTTAAAGATATTAAATATGAATCAGGCTCAGATGGGGCTAAAGGTATTGCCAAAATTACAATCAATCGGCCTCAAGTTAGAAATGCATTTAGACCTCAAACTGTTTTTGAATTAAAAGAAGCATTTACTTTAGTTAGAGAGGACCAAAATATTGGGGTCATTATTCTAACAGGTGAAGGAACAAAGGCCTTTTGCTCAGGGGGCGATCAAAAAATTAGAGGTGATAAGGGTTACATTGGTGATGATGGAGTCCCTAGATTAAATATTTTAGATGTACAGCGACAAATAAGAACGATACCAAAACCAGTTATTGCTATGGTAGCAGGTTATGCAGTTGGCGGTGGTCATGTTCTTCATATGATGTGTGATTTAACCATTGCAGCTGACAATGCTCAATTTGGCCAAACTGGGCCTAAGGTAGGCTCTTTTGATGGCGGTTGGGGGGCTGCTTATATGGCTAGAATTATTGGTCAAAAAAGGGCTCGAGAAATGTGGTTTACATGTCGTTTCTATGATGCTCAACAGGCTCTTGATTGGGGTCTTGTTAATGATGTTGTGTCTCTTGATTGCTTAGAGAGAGAAACTGTTAAATTATGTAATGAAATTTTAGAACGTTCTCCAATGGCTATTCGTATTTTAAAGGCAGCACTTAACGCTGATTGTGATGGGCAATCAGGCTTACAACAGCTTGCTGGTGATGCAACTATGTTATTTTATATGAGTGACGAGGCCCAAGAAGGTAGAGATGCTTTTAAAGAAAAAAGAAAACCAAATTTCAAAAAATTTCCAAGATTACCCTAAGTTTTTATATGAATATTCAAGCATGGTGGATTGCTTCTAGGCCTAAAACATTAATTGTTTCAATTGCTCCAGTATTATTAGGGGTATCTCTTGCCTTCCATAATGAGGTATTTAGTAGTTACTTAGTTGGTATTTTTACATTAATATCAGCTTTAATGATTCAGATTGGAACTAATTTAATTAACGATTTGTATGATTTTATAAAAGGGGCGGATACTAGTAATAGAATTGGTCCAACTCGTGTTGTTCAATCTGGAATGTTATCTAAAAGACAAGTCAAATTTGGAGCTTTTGTATGTTTTTTAATTGCTTTTATAATAGGGGTTTATTTAGTAATGCAAGGTGGAAGGCCTATTTTGTTAATTGGTTCATTAGCTATTGTCTCTGGTTATTGTTATACTGCTGGGCCTTATCCACTGGGCTATAATGGCTTTGGAGATTTATTTGTATTTATTTTTTTTGGTTTAATTGCTGTTCCTGGCACTTATTATCTTCAAAGTGGTGGTTCATTATTTAATATTGATAGTATTCTAATAGGTTCTTCAATTGGGTGTATTGCAGTTGCGATACTATGCGTGAATAATATCAGAGATATTAATGAAGATATGCAAGCAGGGAAAAAAACGTTAGCTGTTAGATTTGGTTCTAATTTTGTTTCCAATTTATATAAAACTATGATTAGTCTACCCTATATTTTTATAGTTATATTATTTTTTCGTGAAAGTTTTTTTTGGAATTTATCATTATGCTTATTGTTGTTGAGTATACCTATAGCTGTTAAACTTATTATTGATATTAATAAAATTCACGGTTCAGAATTGAATTATTTATTGATACGCACTTCAAATTTTATGAGACTTTTTTTTGTGCTTCTATTTCTTGGGATTATCTTATGATTATAAAAAATATTTCAATTTTTCCTATTCAACACAAAATGATTAATTATCTTAAAACACATTCAATTAATCATCAAAATAGAGACAGTTGGATTATAAGTATTACTGATTCAGATGGAATTATTGGTTATGGAGAGGCTTCTCCATTAATGAATTTTAATAAAGAAACTTTTGAAGAATCTGGTTATGCTTTAGAAGGGTTTAAGTTAGCGGTTAAAGATTTAAATGAGGATATTGATCTGAAAGAAATTATGATTTTAATTGATGCACATACTTTGGATACCCCTTCTGCCTGTTTTGCAATTCAAACTGCGATATATGATATTCTTTCTACAAAAAAGGAATTGCCACTTAATCAATATTTAAACTCAAATTCTTCAAAACAAATTAAATTGAATGGGTTACATGGTATTACTAGTGCAATAGATTATAGTACGGTGAAGGTAAAATGTGGTTTTAGAAATTTATATGATGAGATTGAATTTTTAGAGTCTTTAATTAATAAATATGGCTTAGATACAGATTTTATTATTGATTTAAATCAGGCTTATGATCTTCCAAGGGCCATTAGATTTTTAAAGGAAATAACTAAATTCAATATTAAATATGTAGAGCAACCCATTGATAAATATAATTTAGAGGATTTATCAGAACTTAGATTTCATTCAAGCATTCCAATTGCTTTAGATGAATCCGTTAGTAATTTAGATTCTATTCAAAATATTTTGGATTGTAATGCTGCTGATATATTTGTTTTAAAGCCTCAATCAATTGGAAATTATGATAAAATTAATGATGCTGTTAAATTAATTAGATCAGCGAACAAAAAAGTTACTATATCTTCTTCTCTTGAAGGAGCAATTGGTAGATTTGCCTCAATGCACTTAGCTTTTGCAAATAATATTAATATGCCTTGTGGTGTAATTATGGAATCAATTTATAAAAATGAGAATATTGATTTAAATATAGAAAATAGTACAATTTCTAATCCTAATTTAAATGGTTTGGGATTTAAATTATGAGAAATCATTACATTGAAGACTCAAAAAATATATATAAAGATAAAATTTTTATATCTTTTTCAGATCAACATATTACTTTTGATGAATTCTATCATAATGTGTCTATGAAATCCAGAGCTATTATTAATTTAGATTTGACAAACAGCTCAAAATTAGGGATATTTCTTTCTCATCCAGTTGATATTTTAGAAATTTATTTTTCTTGCTTACAGTTAGGGAAAATCCCGATTATTTTACCTTTAGATATTAGTTCGAATGATTTACAAACCATTATAGATTCTTATCAGATTAAGTTTATTATCAGCGAATGGGTTAGGAAAAAACAAATTACTAAAATAAGTGGCGCATCCTTTTTTTATAATCAGGAATTATCTTCAGGTTATGGAGGTTGTGGAGCTACTGAATTTAGTAGTATTATTTCTAATATTGATTCTACTCAGTCTATGCATTTAACATCAGGTTCTACGGGGACACCTAAATTAATTCCTTTATCATTTAATAATTTTATCAATAGCGTTGCGCAGTGGGATGATGAAATAAAATTTTCAGAGTCTGATAAATATATTCAATGCTTGCCATTGAATCATATAGCTGGCTTATCAATTATTATACGATCTCAACTCAAGGGATTTGAAGCTATACTTATGAATAAATTCAATTCTTCATCAATTAATTTTGAAATTGATAATGGAGCTACGTTGATCTCTTTAATCCCAAGTATGCTAAAAAGATTATTGGATAACAGGTGTGGCAAACCATTTCCTAAACATTTAAAAGCAATTATTGTTAGTGGAGATAGTGTATCAAGGGCAGTTATGGAACAAGCTTTAAAGGCTAAAGCTCCAATTTATAAAAGCTACGGCATGACTGAAACATGCTCAGGAATTTGTGGATTTTGGCTAGAAAAACATCCTGAAATGATTGATTCTGTGGGGAAATCTTTTAATAAAACTAATATAAAAATTCATGATTCTTCTATTCACATTAAAGGGCCATCAGTTACTTCAGCTTCCAATGAAAAGGGTGTTTTTAAAACTGCTGATATTGGGTATTTTAAAAATAGGTTTTTATTTATTTCTGGTAGGTCTGATGATATAATTATTTCTGGGGGGGAGAACATAAGCTTGAGTCAAATAAAAAATATTTTATTAAAACATCCAGATATTTCAGATACTTATTTGTCTAGCACACCTGATGATGAATATGGTCATTTAATTACTGCATATATCGAATTAAAAAAAGAACTTTCTGAAAATGAAATCTTAAATTATTGCAAGTCATTACTTTCTAAAAAACAATTACCTCAACGCATACAAATTGTTGATAAAATCAATCATGATTTATTTTAGAAGTAACAAATTGTTTCTTTATTATTTCTATTTTAATAATTAAGTTTGATTTATGCTAGGGCTTAGATTCAAAAATATAAGATTATTTATAATCACTTTATCTTTATTGGGAGCATGTGTACTTGCTTACGAGGTGTATTTTTTGGTAGTTAATAGTAATCGTCCGGATATTTTTCCTGATCAGAATATGCCCCCTCAAGAAAATTCAAGTGGTTTATTTAGCGCTTATATTGGTGAGGACTCAAATTATCAAGAGATGAAAGCTAAAAGTGCGATAATGATAGATTTTGATCGCGATAATGATTTAGATCTTTATTATGGTTTTGTAAAATCTTATTTTTTTGAGAATGAAAATGGATTTTTTAATGATAAAACTGATGAATATAATATAGAGACATCAGGAAGCACAGGTTTAGTAGCTGGCGATATGGATAATAATGGTTTCCCTGATATTTTAAAATGGAGATACACACCGTCTACAAGTACTAGTTTAGAGGATTCTTATAATACAGAATTTGACAATTCTCCTCATTTAATTTTAATGAATCAGGGGAATCATCAGTATTTATCTAAAGAATATTTACCTTCATATACGGTTCCCTTTATTCATAGTCAAGGGTTCTTGGATGCTGATTTAGATGGAGATTTAGATATTATAATTATAGAAGATAAATTTTTCTATCAATTTCATTTATTTTTAAATGATGGATTTAATAATCAGCAAGAGCCAATACTTAGGAGCGTATTTTCTCAAAGCAGATCAGATACCAGTTCCTCTAGAACATTAGCAATTATTGATTATGATAATGATGGAGATCAAGATGTGTACATTCCTAGAAAGTTTGGAATTAATTGGTTATTTGAAAACCAAACATTAGTGAGTAATGGCGATGAAGTAATATATAACCCAGACCCGAATCCATTTTTTATTGAAGTAGCTGTTTTAAAAGGATTGGATGATGCTCAGGCAAGCCCATCAGGCAGCACAGGCTATGGAGCTGCTTGGGGTGATTTTGATAATGATAATAATTTTGATTTATATTTATCAAATTGGGGAGATAATATTTTATTCAAAAACAATTCTGATGGAGAATCATTTTCAAATATGAACTCAACTATGTCTGTTGAATCTGATTCTCTTAGTAATGGTTCTGGCTGGGGGGACTTTAATAATGATGGGTATCTTGATATTTGGGCAGCCAATATAAAAAGAGAAGATGATTTATATTTAAATAGTGGGGATGGTAATTGGGATGATTCATATTCGCCCTATTTCCAATCTGCAACTCAAGATGTAATACCAGCTGATTATAATAATGATGGTTGGCTAGATGTATTTGCTCCAGGATTACAAATGATTGGCGGAGGTAATGGTCCTAAATACACTAGTCTTTTATATAAAAATATTTCACCTGATTCTTCAGCTACCTCCAATCATTGGTTAAAATTAGATTTAGAGGGCAGCATGGTTGGAATATCTAATAATGGTTGGTCTAGTCATGCTAATAGATCAGCTATAGGGGCGAGAGTATTAGTGCATCTACCCGATAAAAATATTTCAAGAGAGATTATAGCAGGGAAAGGTCATGGAAGCATGGATCCTTTACAACTTCACTTTGGATTAGGTCAGTGGGATATTATAGATAGCATAACAGTTAAATGGCCTAGTTTTGATTTAGAAACTAATCAGCCTAAAAAAATTGTTTATCCTGGGCCTATTAGTGCAGATACTCGCTATACGATATTTGAAAATATTTCTTATCCTTTTAATCGAGCTAAAGGGGATATAAATGGTGATGAAATAGTTAATATATTAGATATTTTATTATTTGTAAATTCATTTTTTGATAACTTATCTTTTACTGCTGATGAGTCTTGGGCTGCAGATATGACTTCTGATAACACTTTAGATATTACGGATATTGTATTTTTAGTAAATTTTGTTGTTATTCATTCATAGATTAAAAACAAGATGCAAAAATATCGAATTATATCTTTCGTATCAATTCACATATTAATTTTAGTACATGTTTTATGGATTAAAGATGCTGTTATAGGGAGTCTGGATTTCCAGGAATTTTTTGATAGATTTCTTGGTAACGGAATATTAAATGCTGGCTCGATTATGGTTATTTTTGCCTTTCTAAGCACTTTAATTTTTGGACGTTTTTTTTGTGGATGGCTATGCCATTTTGGGGCTGTTCAAGAGCTTGCATGGTGGGTGTTTGATAAATTAGGCATTAAAACTAAGACTATTAATTCGCGGCTTATTACGTTTTTGCCACTTTTTATATTATTTAATTTTTATATTGTGCCCAATATCGCCCATTTTTTTACTTCTAATAGCGTCCCATGGGTCTTGTCTGTAGATTTATCTGAAACTAAAATTTGGGATTTTCTTCCTGGTTTTTTAATTGGGACCTTAACTTTTGTTATCGATGGATTTTTGATAGTATATTTTTTAGGTAGAAAAGGATTTTGTAGATTTGTATGTCCATGGGGAGCTTTCCTTAAAATACCAACGGCATTATCAACATTTAAGGTTAGGAAAACAGGTGATTGTACTCACTGTAATATGTGTACTCAAGGATGCCCAATTGGAATTGATGTGAGTTATGAAATTAATAATTTTAATAAAGTAATTAATTCTAACTGCACATCATGTATGGTCTGCATTGATGACTGTCCAGAGCACGCATTGAGCTATAAATTTCAAAATCCTATTAACGAATTTGAAAATATAGGCTTAAAAGATTTTAAATTTCAATCATTAAGTTTTACGCACACTAAAATAAAAAATAAATTTCTTTCACTTAGAAATAAGGATTTTTTTATTATACCATTTGCTATTATTTTTGGTTGGCTTTTAGATGATTTGTATACTATAGGTCATTTCCTTTCATTTGGTATAGCGGCAATTTTATCTATCCTAATTGTTAATAAATCCTTGCCATCAAAGATTCGATATTTTATTTTTTCTTTATCTATTATTCTAATGTTTTTCAATGGTTATTTGAAATATTCTAGTTTGATGGGAAATCATTATTATAGTACTGGAAAATTTTCTAAAGCTTTACCTTATTTCGAAAATGTTGTGAAGTATTACCCTATGAAAATAGGTAAATATCATCTTAATTTAGCAACATGCCACTATCACACATCAATTTCCATTGATGGAATTGAGAGATGCTGGTATCATTTTAATTTAGGGAAATCAAGACTCAGTTCTAGTGATAGTGATTTACAGTCAAAAATAAATGTTTTAGAGCAGCTTATACGGGCAAAGGAAGAGTATTTAAGATTTAAAAAATATGATAGTAATAATTGATAATTATGATTCTTTCACATATAACTTGTTTCAGTATGTAAGAGAATTTTCTGATGATGTTGTTGTACTAAAAAATGATGATTCTTCAATTCTGAAATTAAATTTATCTAAAGTGGATGCATTTATATTTTCTCCTGGCCCAGGAAAGCCAAGTGATACGGGATTAATGCCTCAATTAATAAAAGATTATTGCATGGATATTCCAATGTTTGGAATATGTTTAGGACACCAAGCAATTATAGAAGTTTTTGGAGGAGGAATTATCAATGCATCTGAAATCTGTCATGGAAAAGTGCATAAAATGAAACATTTCTCAAATTCAATAATTTTTTCTTTGATAAATAACAATTTTCAAGCGACTCGATACCATTCTTTGGTTGCATCTAAATCTAATCTCCCTAATTGTTTAGAAATAACAGCTATAAGCGATACAGATAATGAAATTATGGGGGTACAGCACAAAAAGCATAAAATTTTTGGGGTACAATTTCATCCTGAATCAATTGAAACAAAAGATGGGCTTCAAATGATTAAAAATTTTATTGAGATCATATAATGAAATTTTCAGGCTCAATAGAAATGCTTGGCGATAAATCTATCGCTCACAGGGCTCTAATTCTTGCTTCTTGGTTTAAAGGAAAGCATATTATTAATAATTTTCCAAATAATAATGATGTGCTGACAACTCTTGATGCTTTAAATATCTGTGGATTAAAGTATCAAATATTAGAAAAATCTATTAATATCAATTCTAATCATTTGTTATTTGAAAACGTAAATATTAATTGTAATGATTCTGGGACTTCGGCTCGTTTATTATCTGGTTATTTAGCTGGTATTAATATTAAGAGCAGTATTTTTGGATCACATAATCTTTCACAAAGGCCTATGGATAGAGTGGTGGAGCCTCTTAATAGTTTTGGTGCTCAGGTTAAATCTAATAAAGGTTTTTTGCCTTTAGATATTAGTGTTTCTAAAAATTTAAAACCATTTGAATACAATCTAAGGATTCCAAGTGCTCAGATTAAGGCATGCTTAATTTTGTATGCAATGTTTATGGATGGCGTTAGTACTATTAGAGGGCTAATCCATACTAGAGATCATTTGGAGAATCTTTTATCTTATTTTGATTATCCGATTAAGATTAATAATGAAAGAATTAAGATTAAAGGGGTAGAAAGAAAAACTAAGAATTTGATTATTGATTTACCAGGGGATGTTTCAAGCGCATCATTTATTGTTGCCGGCGCAATTTTATTGAAGGGGTCATCCATTAGAATTAAAAATATATGTTTCAATAAGCATCGTATAGGATTTTTAGAAAAGTTAATAGAAATGGGCGCTAAAATCTCATTTAGAAATCAAAAAAATATTTGTGGAGAAAAAGTAGTAGATATTATGGTGGAACATTCAGGGGATTTAAAGGGGATTATAATTGAGGAAGAGTCTGTTCCCTCTTTAATTGATGAAATTCCTATGCTTTGTGTTGTGGCGGCATATGCCCACGGACAAACAGTGATTAAAGGTGTAAGTGAATTGAAAATTAAAGAATCTAACAGAGCTGAAGCGATTATTATTAATATAAATAATATGGGAGGGACTGCTCAGATTATTAATAATAATTTAATAATAACCCCTAAAAATAAATTGCATAATACAACTATTGAAAGTTTTAATGATCACCGAATTTTTATGGCTTTTTATATTGCTAATCTAGTTTCAAATCGAGAGTTTAAGAAAGAATTAAAAGATGAAGATTGTTATAAAAAATCATTTAGCAATTTTTTCAATATTTTAGAAGAAATAATTCAATGAAGATATTTTATTTAATAGGCAAAAATATAGATCAAAGCTTAAGTCCATATATACATAATCATATATTCAAGATTTGTAATATTGATGCAGAATATCAAATTAAGCCTTTAAATTCTAAAGATGAAATGAGAGCTATTTTTTCGAGTATTTCAAGAGGAGAAATTAATGGAATTAATATAACTAATCCATATAAAATTTCAGCTCTTGATTATATAGATAGTTTAGATAGTGTCGCTCAAAAAATTAGGAGCATTAATTGTGTAACAAATGAGAGGGATCAATTAAAAGGTTTTAATACTGATTGGAACGGTTTTGCGCGCATGATTAAAGATGCGAATATTTTAAATGCTAATATTATAGGATATGGGGGTGCCGGGAGGGCCGTTGAATATGCATTACTTTCATTGGGCATAAAAGATATTAAGATTTATACTAGACAGAAAATAAATCATAAACAAAACATCATTTATGATAATATTGATGATATTTTTCATAAAAAAAGAGCTTCTAATAGCCTTATTGTTAATGCCACTCCATTTCATTTCATTAATAATAATAATTTTGAAGAATATATTGATTTCTCTTTAGAAAAAATATTTTGGATTGATCTTTTATACACAAAGTTATCCACAGAAAAAGAAAATTATTTTAATGAAACAGTATATAAAAATGGCTTGGATATGCTAATTTATCAGGCCTTTGAATCAATTAAGATTTGGTTTAGAAAAGATATGCTAAAAGATGTAGATTTTAGTGATTTAAAATCATATTTAGAAAGAGTGAATAATGCTATCTAAAATTAAGTTTCTTACTGCTGGAGAGTCTCATGGAAAGGCTTTGATTGGGATTATACAGGGGATTCCATCAGGTCTTGAGATATCTTCAGATTATATTAATTCTGAATTATCTAGAAGGCAGCATGGTTATGGTCGTAGTAATAGAATGAAAATTGAGAATGATAAGGCTGTTATCCTGTCAGGTATTAGACATGGGAAAACGATAGGATCGCCTATTGCAATTATGATTGAAAATAAAGACTATGAAAATTGGAAAAGGAAAATGAGTATTGAAACTCCTGATAAAGAAGTAAAAAAGGTTACTCTTCCAAGGCCTGGCCACGCTGATTTAGCGGGAATTAAAAAATATGATTTTGATGATATTAGAAATGTTATTGAGAGGTCTTCGGCTCGGGAAACGGCTATGAGAGTTGCTCTTGGTGCTATTTGTAAAAAGTTTTTATTAGAATCAAATATTAATATTTATAGTAGAGTTTTATCAATTGGCCCTGTATATGATAATACTCAGATAGATGTTTCAGATTATAATAATTTTAAATCTATTATAGATAATTCATTATTGAGATGCTATAGTTCAGATGCCGAAGAAAAAATGATACAATTTATCGATAAATGTCAGGATAAGGGTGATACTGTGGGTGGAAGAATTGAGGTTATAGCTAATGGTCTTCCTTATGGTTTGGGCAGCTATATTCAATGGGATAAAAAGCTATCATCTATTATTTCATCTCTTATGCTTTCAATTAATGCCTTTAAATCATTTACAATAGGCTCTCTAGATAATAACATAGGAAGCGATTATCACGATGAGATTTTAATGGACCAATCAAATTATGCTAGGCCAACCAATAGGGCTGGGGGGATTGAAGGGGGTATGAGTAATACAAACCCTATCATTATTACAATGAGTATGAAACCTATCCCCACTTTAAGGAAACCTCTTAAATCAGTAGATATTAAAACCAAAGAATCTAAAGCTGCCCATAAAGAAAGATCAGATATTTGCGCGGTTCCAGCAGCCTCAATTATTGCTGAGCATATGCTTTCATTTGCAATTGCTGATACTCTGCTTGATAAATTTGGAGGAGATTCAATGAAACAGTTTAAGGCTCATTTTCAGGCCACTGGAAAATTTTAAATTATCATGTCTTTTAAATCAGCTTATGATACAAAAATTTTTATTATAGGAATGATGGGAGCAGGAAAAAGTTCTGTTGGAATGGTATTATCTCGATTGATTGGTCTTCCATTTATAGATACAGACGAACTAATTGGAGTAGATAAATACTTTGATAGTCATAGCATTGATGAGTTTCGATTAGAAGAAATTAATCAAATTAATCAAACAGTTAAAAAAGAAGGAAGCTGCGTTATTTCGATTGGAGGAGGAGCCGTATTATCTAAAAAAAATCGAGATATATTAAGCCAGCATCCATGTTTCTTTTTAAGGGCTTCTATTGATATTCTTATAGATAGAATTAATGCTCAAAATACTTATAGGCCGCTCCTTGAATTTTCTAAAGATGGAAAAATTGAAAGGAAAGCCTTTTCCGCTTTATATAATGAGAGGGAGTCCCATTATTTAGATTTAGCACACTTTATTATTGATACGGATAATTTGGATATACTTAATGCCGCTATGTCTATTAATAAAACAATCACTAATCATGAAATTATCAGTTAAAGCATCTTCTGAATATAATGTAATTATTGAGTCTAATCTTTTGACTCAGATTAATCAGCATTTAGATGAATTTAATAATGGTCAATTATTTATTTTATGCTACCCCCATTGTCTATTAGCTCAGGCGGAGAGTATGCATGTAATTTTAAAAAATGAGAATTATAATGTAGAACTATTGGAGATTCCAGATGGAGAGCCAAGTAAGCAATTCGATAACATGCAGTTTATTTTAAAGAATATTATTGATTTAAATGCTAAGAGGGACAGTATTTTGTTAAGTTTTGGTGGTGGAAGTATAGGTGACAGCGTTGGTTTTGCTGCCTCTATTTACATGAGAGGTATTAAATATATCAATATTCCCACAACCTTACTCTCAATGGTTGATTCATCAATAGGGGGAAAAACGGGCATGAATTATGCCGGCATTAAGAATATTGTAGGGACATTTTATCATCCATCCAAAGTATGTATAGATCCTCTGTTGCTTTCAACTCTTCCTAAGCCTCAAATAAGGAGCGGACTTGGGGAAATTATAAAGTACGGGCTTATTCACGATGGCGCATTAATTAATCAAATATCAGATAACTATAATTGTATTATACAATTAAAAAATAAAGATTTAATAGCAAAAATAATTTTTGAGTGTTGTCTTATTAAAAAATATTATATTGATAGCGATGAAAATGATTTTGGTATTCGAAATATTTTAAATTTTGGTCATACATTAGGGCATATCATAGAATCTAAGTATGAGAATAAGGGAATTACCCATGGAGAAGCAATTATCAATGGAATTTTTTTGAGTGTTAAATTATCATATTTTAAAAAAATTCTATCTGCTCAGGCTTATAAAAATATTCAATCAATTTTTAATGATTTAGATGTTAGTTATAATTATAAATTAGAGCCAAAGGATATTAAAAATATTAATTTTGACAAAAAAAATACTCATAGCCATCATCGATTTATTTTGCTTCAAGATATTGGAAAACCCATTATCTGTGATAATGTTTCAAAAGATGATATATTAAGCATCATATGATAATAGAAAAAATATTAGTAATCCATGGACCCAACCTTAATCTCTTAGGAACAAGAGAACCTGATATATATGGAGAAGAATCTGAGGAGCAATTATTTCAATTTATTAAAAATTCATTCCCTGATACTGAATTTATATTTTTCCAATCTAATCATGAGGGCTTCATGATTGATGAAATA
>MDTE01010727.1_pt1 | contig 13015 bp, 11 predicted proteins | sample 811231 | NCBI WGS metagenome assembly MDTE01 (sample SAMN05326651, study PRJNA326480) | marine metagenome | isolation source: seawater | place: Indian Ocean: Red Sea | collected 2010
CCTCCCCGTGAGTTACCCTGACGCGAAAACGCCTCGTTCACCGACGTCGAAGTCTCCGCGCACCGTCGACGCCGCCGTCTGCGTGTGGCGCAAGGACACCGCTGTCGTCATTCTTCGTGGCCTCCAGCGTCTGAGACGAGGGGAGGATAACGAGGATGACAAATTTATTGCCATCATACGAAATTTTCCCTGCTGTTTGTGATTGTATTTATTTATTTCAAATATGAAAGAATAGAGCAATTAGTATGGCTTGTTTGATATCGTGGTCTTGTCAGGAATCTTTTCAGGGCCTTTTCGCCTTTTCCCCGTCACTTTGAACAACGCGACGTTCCCAACCCCAGGATGCCCGCCGTTGTCGCGACCAACGTGCGTGTCACGTTAGCCGGCGTCAAGTCCAGGTGCGCATTGTATCCCGCCGGACGATTCAAACCTCTTCCGCGCAAACCCCGTCGTCCCCATGCGAACGCGTCGCTGACTCGTTCCCCGGATATACCTTGCTCAGACGTGGCCCTTTGTCCATCGCGCGCGCGGTGGTGGACCCTCGCGTCAAGCGACGCGCGACTCGCGTGATCTCTCGCGCGACCGAGGAGGGTGAGGAGAAGGCTGAGGAGGCCGAGGTCGAGGGCAGCCCCGAGGAGCGGGTGTCGAACGCCATGCAGGAGTTCGCCGAGGCTGGCTTCCCTAGCGATGAGGACGACGCGAAGGATCCCGTGAGCCGGACCAAGGCGATGAACAGCGCGGTGGATGACCTCTACAGTCTGATGGATTCCGAGGTGCAGGTGTTGAGCGAGGCGTTCGATCTGCTGGAGCAACTCGGCGTTAAGGGGTTGGAGAAGCCGCCCAAGTCGCTCAGGAGGGACGACAAGAAAGAAACAATTGAACTCGAGAAGAAGGACGAAGACCAGTGACGTTGGAGCCGGTTCACAACTTGCATCTGTAAAGATATTGTTTTAAAATACGCGTGACGCAAAACGCGACCTGGTTCCCCCTACGAAGCGGTGTGTACATTACTGTTTGGGGGGCAGCTTCCCCTGCGCCAGCCCCGCGAGCACATCCTTTTGGCGCTGCGACTGGAACTCCTGCATCTCCACAAACCCCTCGATGAGGAACCCCGCGAGCTCGTACCTGTTGGCGTCCAGCAGCGTGAGGTCCTCCACGAGTTTGTCGCTGAAGTACGTGTACCTGCGTTGCGCCTTGGTGAACTGTTCCTCCCTGTGCGGCACCTTGGCCGGGTCCTTAGAGAACTGCCGCGCCTTCTGCAGCTTGCGCTCGTACGCATCCATGTCCAGCATGTAGTGCGTCCTCTTATCCACGCACTGTTGGTAGGTTGGGAACTCCTCACACAGCTGTCCGACGGGCTTGTTAACGCTGTTGTTGAGCTGTTCGAGGCACGCCGGGCGCACGTCCTGGTCCATGACGTCCATGACCTCCATCAGCTGCCTGGCGCGCTCCACCACCGCCCGCCTCGCATCCGCCTCCGGACCCTCGCCGAGCTCAATCGACGTCTCCGCCAGGGAGGCGATGTGCGAGGCCATGGACTTCGCCGCGTCCGCCTGCTCCTGGATCGCCGCCGCGAGCCTTTTACCGTCCGTCTTGATCTTGTTGAGCAGGAGCTCCTGTCGCTGCACCCCAGCCCAGAGGAGCTCAAAGTCCTCGTCGTGGTGTTTCTGCGCCTTGCCGAGCTTCACCGCCATCTGCTGCGACGTCCTCCTGCGTGATCCCTTCACCTTGTACCACGTCGATGCCTTCGCGGCTACCGGGTCCGGGATCTCGACCCTGCCCGTGGCGGGGTCGATGGGCCCGGGAGCGCCGAAGATCTTATACTTGAGCGTCTGCGACAGGGTGGGCGTGGTGTACCTGGGGTCGGGCGGCGGCGTGATCATGATGCCAGGCACCAGGCTGGGATCCTTCGCCCCGGACTCGTCTTGGAGCTGCTGAAGGAGCAACTTACCGCCCTGTTTGCGAGCCGCAGCCTTCGCGCGGTACGCCTGGACCTTGTGGACCATCCTGTTCGTCGCCGCGGACAGCTGCGCCATCGTCCTCGCCATGATTCCCTGGGGAGGAGGGTCCCTGCTGAAGCTCGCGCCGTGCGTGCCATGGGAGTAGGTGGACCTCGCGGGAGACATGGGCTGGTTGTTACCGCCAGGGGAGGTGGGAGGGGTCGGGTCGTTGCCGTTCAAGTCGACCGAGATGTCCGCGGGAGGCGCCGGGGAAGGCTGGGCCCCGGAGGGCTCCCTCCAAGAAGGGCTCGGCTGAGGGCTGACCGAGCTCTTGACGGGCTCTTCGGGCAGGCCCCCGACAGGGGAGGAGTCGAAGTTGGCCTGGTCGCCGGGACTGCTCTCGACGGGTGATGCGACCTGCGCCGAGGCGCGGGGCGAGCCTGGGATGCGGGGATTGGCGGATGGTTGGTCAGCGTGAAGGTCAGCGCCAACAGAAATTTCGGCCTTCGACGAAGAAAAAATAACCAACGGCCCGAAAAATGGGAAACGCGGCCCAAGACGCCGGGGACCGCGAACCCGGCGCGAGCGGCGAGGGTTGGGTCGTGGCCGTCGGCTCACCTGCTGTGGCGGTCGCCATGGTGTTTTACGATGTGCACTGGGCACGGTGATAGTGTTTCGGACGGGGTTGCGCGCAGATCTTCAAATCGGAGAACCGGTAAAAATGGGGGAAAGATTTTTGGATTTTTTTCCCGGCCTGCGGCAGATCGGATCCCGTGACGCGAGAATCCGGTTCGACTCTCGCCGCGGCCCGCCCGCTCGCAAATTCGAAAAAAATTGACAAGATGACGCTCGTCGGTGCCGAGTGGCGCACACAACAGTGACGGACCTACCATGGTGTCCGCGGCCATCGAAATCCCGGCCCTCCCCGAGGAGCTGGCGACCATGAAGGACGAGGGAAACGAGTTCTTCCGCTCCGGCGAATACCTCAAAGCCGCCGGCTCGTACACGAAGGCGATCAAAGTGCGTCCCCGGCTTTGCCAAAAAAGGCGGAGATCTTAGATTCGTCCGAAGATCCGTCACTGACACACCCCTTGTTCCATCCCATCGCACCAGAACGCCGGTAAGGACGCGACTGAACGAGTTGAACTCGCCCCCGTGTTCTCGAACCGCAGCGCGAGTTTCCTGAAGCTCTGCAAGGTACGTCAACTCACCCCTTCCCCACGCTCCCGAGGGTCAAACAAAAAAGTGCCCTTTCTGCCGACGTGCCTGACGTCCCCGAGCCCCAACAGATCAAGCAGGCGCTGGCCGACGCTGACGTGTGCGTCAAGCTCCGCCCCGACTGGGAGAAGTCCCACTTCCGCCGCGGCATGGCCCTCGAGGCCAACGGCGAAGACAACGACGCCATTGCTGCGTTCGAAGCTGCCCTCAAGACGGCCACCGGCGCCAGCAACCCCGAGATCACCCGCCGCATCAAGCACCTCAAGGCCAAGATCCGACCCTCCAACATCCACGTCCCCAAAGCGAAGGTCCCGACCAAGTCCGACGTATCCAGCACCAGCACCGGACCCGCGGGCGACCCGAAGTGGCTTCTCACCGCCAAATCACCGGGCGAACCGGTCTCGGCGCGAATCGCCGCGGTGAACCAAGTCGGCGGTTGGCTCCAGTCGCACTTGGAGCGAGCGATCAGGAAGACCCCGGGCGAGAGCGAGTGGTTCTTCGAGGACAAGGAGGTGGTCGCCTACCTGGACGCGGGGCTGTACGGTTCCATGCTGGACGTGCTCACGCACACCGTGTGGTCCATCATCGACGCGGAGCAGAAGGGCACCGAGGAGGGTGCGCTCAAGGCGAAGGCGGGCGCCGACCTCGCCGGCGCGGCGGCGGGCGTCCTTCACAACCTCATCCACCCCTCGCTCAGGGCGTGGAACACCCGTGGGCAGACCCAGGCGCTGTTGATGACCTTGCAACAGGTGCTGCAAATGCCCGGGTGTCCGCTGATGCACGAGAAGGGCGTGAAGGTGCAGCAGAGCGACGAAGTCCGCCAGTTCACCGCGCTCGCCGCCAAGATCCTCAGCAACCCCGGCGCGCTCGCCGTTCTCACCGGCCACCACACCATCGCCAGGGCCCGGCTCCAGCTGCTGCGAGCCATCGTGCAGAAAGGCAAGGAAGAGGACGAGAAGGCAACGGCGCAGGCGCAGCAGTCCGCGATGGCGGTCGTGCTGCTCCAACGATGCCGCGTGGCAGGTGGGTACGTCGACGGCGCGCCGGCTCCTGCGTGGGAACCCGTCCTCGACAGGTTGCTCGACGACGAGGGCGCGGACGAGATGCGGGCGGAGGCCGTGGCGGTGTTCGAGCAGCACAACCTTCTCGCCTCGGCGTTCGTCAAGTTCGGGTTCGAAGGGAGCGTGGGGCTTTGATTGACGCCATCCTGTAAGGCGATGTAATACTGATTTTTGCGTGCAGTGCTCTGCTATTAGCTGGAACTGCTGCCCGAGCCTGCTGAAATTTTTACCGTTCGTGATGCGTCCGCCCACCTTCTCCGCCCCCACTTCACACACGCGCAGCGATGAAGAGGACGGTGAGCGTGCTCGCGGTCCTCGCGCTGCTCGTCGCGTCAGTCGGCGCCGTCCCGCACGCGGACGATGCCGACGCGCGGGGAACCCGGTCCCTGCTGCAGCGCCTGCGTTCGGGGGGTACGGTTCCCAGACGATACGGTGGGCACGAGGTTAACACCGACGGGGGTGCCGTCGCGGGTGGGCGGCGTCCCTTCCCGATCGTCCTCCCCTCGGAGACGGAACGCACTAAGCTGACGCTACAGCGCGAGGGCCTCGACGTGTTGCGGGGCATCAAGGGCCCCATCGCGCCCGTCGTCGTCATCGGTCCCTATCGCAGCGGCAAGTCGTTCCTGCTCAACCAGATGCTCGGGGTGAGCTGCGGCGAGGGCTTCGGCGTGGGTCACACGCGCAAGACGGAGACCAAGGGCGTGTGGGTTTGGGGCGAGCCGATGATGGTGGACGGTGACGAGGTGAACGTGGTGTTCGTGGACACGGAGGGCTTCGAGGCGACGGGCATGAGCGACGCCTACGACGATCGCATCTTTGCGCTATCCTCCATCATGTCGAGCGTGTTGGTCTATAACCTCCCGGAGACGGTCAAGGAGGGGGACATCGAGAAGCTATCGTTCGCGGTGGAGCTCGCGCAGGAGTTTTACACCAGGGCCAGCGCCAAAGGAGGCGGAGACGGCGCATTCCACGCGGCCGTTGCGGGAGGAGGGTACGAAGACGACGAGGAGGATGACCCGGTGGGCGCCGACGCGAGCCAGCTCGCGTCGTTCCTTCCCCGCAGCCTCGTCTGGCTCATTCAGCGCGATTTCCTCGAGGGGTCCACGGTCAACCAGATGGTGAAGGACGCGCTGCGATCCGTGCCGAACCCGAGCCGGGACACCCACGTGGATGAACTGAACCGTATCCGCGAGTCGCTCCGGGCCCTGGCGGGGAACTCAACCGCGTTTGGCCTGAGGCAGCCGCACCTGGAGCGCACCAAGCTATGCGAGCTCCGCGACGACGAGCTCGAGCCCGCGTACGTCAGGCAGAGGGACCGGCTCAAGGGGATCATCGCGTCGTCCGCGAAGGCAAAGGCTCACGTCGACGTTCCGGGGTCGGCGCCGTCGCTCGGCGGCGGCGGTCTCATGACCGGACCCGCGCTCGCCGCGCTCATCGAGCGATCGGTGACGGCGCTGAACGAAGGCGACTTTCCCAGCGCGGGTAACGTGGTGGATTCGTTCAACAGGGACGCGCTGGAGCGTCACATGGCGTCTTACGCGTCGGCGATGGACGGAGTGCGTTTGCCGGTGGATGAGGAGGCGCTGACCTCGACGCACAGGCTCGCGGCGGCGAAGGCGGTGGAGGGTTTTAGGCGCGATAGATTCGGCAGGGGTGCGGTGACGACCGCGGCGCTGCGTCGCAAGCTGGGCGAGATGCTAGAGCAGCGGAAGGAGAAAAACGCGTTTCTGTCGGGGAAGGAATGCGAAACCCTGGCGACGACGTGCGAGGAAGAGCTGGTGAGTTTACAGACCATGCGGCTGCCGTCGCTGCGAAAGTTCGACACCAGCTCCAAGGCGTGCGAAGACAGGTGGAGCAAGCGTTGCGTGGGTCCCAGCAGGGAGACGTACGGCGCGAGGATCAAGCGGAGCATGGCGAGGGAACGTTCTTCGTTTCTCCAAAACTACAACGCGCGGCTCCTCAACGGTTTGCTGATGCTCTCCATCGGCGGCATCGTGACCTTCAGGTTTCTGTACACAAGCGCACTGGGCGAACTCGTCGCTTGGTGTCTGTTCATCTCCCTGGAGGTTGGACCCAAGCTGTACCTCGGCGGGGACGGCATGTTCGAATCCAGGTGGTGGACCACGGCTGTTCAGTTTTGGGAGGTTGCGGTGTACAATCAGCTCATCGACATGGACAAGGTTGGCCCCGTGCTGATGTGCGTCGCGCTCGCCGCGCTGGTGTACGTCAGGGTCCGACGTTGCGTGCAGTGGCTCAACGGGTGTTGCCCGTGCATCGTGCGCAACTGCTGCTGCACGTCACTGCTTGGCATACCCAACGCGAGGCCAAAGGGGAAGCGGAAAACCGATGTGAGTGGACGAACGCGCGACCTGGACGTCTGAGACGATCCCTAAATCTAGCTTACTATCTTAAATGCTCGGCGCGTATTTCGCGGACGTCTATCTGATTGTTCTATCATCGTGCAGCCTCACTGGGGAGGCGGCGGGCGTGGGGGTGGGACTCCAGCCCCCGGCGGTGGAAACCCTGCGTAGTGTGGAAGATACCCGGGGACGAAGCCCGGGGGCATCATTGGCGGAGGATGCCCCATCATCATCGCCGCGGGATCCATCATCGGTGGTATACCACCGCTCGCAGCCATCTGATGTTCCTGCCACTGCTTCATGTACAGCTTTTGCATGTGCTGCACGTCCATGTCCCGGACCAACCCCGCGAGGTTGAGGAGCTCGTCGGGTCCAAGGATTCCCCGCAGGAGCTCGAGAAAGCGCTCGACCTTGGCATTCTTCGCGTTCTCCTTCAGCACCCGCTGCCATGGCTCGAGGTCCTCGTCCGCATCCTCGCCCAGGATCCAATCGTAGGATGAACCCTGTGTTGACGTCATCAAACACTGTGCCGCGCCACTCGAAATAAACTTTCTGACTCGGCCTGAGAGGAAAAGGGCGGTTTGGCAATCGCGAGTTGCCAAATCCGGTCGCACACGGGCACTCGCTCGGGCGGGTTCACTAGACGGTTACGATGACCGTCGACCCTGTGCTCGCGGACCCTATTCCGGTGGACCACTTCTTGGCGGAGGGCCGGCGCAAACTCGCGGAGAAGTACCTGGACACCAAGATGGTGGCGTTCAGGTTCGAGGGCGAGATGGACCCCGATCCGATCCAGGCGCCCCTCACCTCGCACCACCCCATGCGCGACGTCGTGTCCGCCATGGAGCAGGAGGTGTACGCGTTCCGCCCCGAGCTAATCTTTCCGTTCATGCGCGATGCTCTGGCCAGGTTCCCAGCGAGACTTCCCCCCGAGGCCGCCTACCAGGGCCCCCTCAACGACGACGAGTACGACGAGAAGGTCCAGACCTGCGTCGCCAGGCTGGTGGAGTGCGTGACGCTGGAACGACCCGAGGAGCCCTTCGAGTGGCTCGACGCCTGGCTCGAGGAGGAAGCCCGACTGGAGGAAGAAGAGGCGGAGAGGTCGGCGCCCACCTTGGAGCAGAGCGTGGAGGAGCTCGACATAGCGTCGATGACCACGGACCAGCTCGCGTCGTTTGCGATGGACGTCTTCCTTCGATTCGACGCGGACAAGAACGGGGTGCTGGACGTGTGGGAGTTCAAGGAGGTCCTCAAGTCGACCGCGCTCAACTTCAGCAAGGAGGAGATACGGGAGATCATGGCGGAGTCCGACGCGGACGGTAACGGAATCATCGACTATAAGGAGTTCCTGCCCATGTTCGTCGAGCTGGTCACGTCGCTCAAGTCGGCGCAGGAGATCAAGCAACTCAGGGACGAGGAGCTGGAGGAGACCAGGGAAGAGGTCGAGGCCCTGTTCATCAAGGGCATGACTCAGGAAGAGTTGGAGCGGAAGATGCAAGATCTGTTCGCGATGTTCGACGAGGACGGCAACGGAACGCTGGACCCCGAGGAGTTCCAGCGCGCGCTCAACTCGGCGGACCTCGGCCTGAGCCGGAAGGAGATCAACATGCTGCTCGGCGAGGCGGACGTCAACAACGACGGGTGCATCGAGTACGAGGAGTTCGTTCCCGTGGCGTTCAGGGTGCTCGTGGACAGGGCGAGAAATAAGCAACTGGAGAACGAGGCGCTGGCTTCGGAGGACGGTATCACCAACCTCCTTATCGACGCCTTCTCCAAGGTGGACCCCGACGGCTCCAGCGTTTTACACGTGCAGGACGTCAAGAAGTGCCTCAAGCGACTCGCCGAGCGGGAGGAGATCCAGCTGTCACGATCGCAGATCGTCTCCATCATCGCGGACTGCGACGTAAACCCGGACGACGGCACCGTGCACTACCTCCGGTTCGCGCCCGTCGCGTCCGGTGTGATTCACGGCATGATTGACTTCTCGGCGCAGAAGCTGCGGGCAGAGGCTGTCGCGAGTTTAGCGTCCGAGGATACCAACGTCGGTCTGATGCGGGGCATGTATAAGGAGGAGGTGGAGCGCATCATGTTGCGCGCGTTTCAGGCTGCGGATGTCGATCACAACGGGGGGCTTGACAGGGAGGAGATGTTGGTCGTGCTCAAGTCCGTGGGCGCCGAGGAGCTCGGCTTGGAGCTGCACCAGATCACGGCGCTGATGGTATCCGCCGACGAGGACGGCGACGGCCTGGTGGACTACCGGGAGCTGGCGCACTTCATCTACGACACCCTGCACCAGCTGGCGAGGGAGGACATGGTCAGGGACAGGGCGTTCAGGCACGCCGCTGGCGCGATCAAGAGCAGGGAGGAGATCCTGGACGTCGTGGACGACTCCATCGTGATCAGCGAGCTCTCCGGCGGGGTCGCTCAGGCGCCGGGGGAGTCGAGGACGCCGCAGTGGCAGGGGCCCGACGGCGTGTACGCGGTTGGGGGCAGGGACGGAATCTCGGCGAGACGGAGGCAGACCGACGATCGACGCATGGTGGATCGAACGCATTCGTGATGTGATTCGTAGGCAGGATTAATACAAGATGGAGTCAATACGTGGGTTGGGCGGATCGGTCTCACTGGCCGATGTAACCGGCCGCCCCTGCCACAGCTAGGATCACGAAGGGGAATGTGATGCCGAGGATGCCCACGATGGCCATGGGATCCTTAAACGGGTTGGCGCCCTCCCTCTCCATCTCGCTCAACCAGGCCTCCTTCTCGTTCTCGCGGAGGATCTTGGGCTTCTCAGCCATGGCGACGACCCGGAAGCCGCGGGAGGCGCGGGCGGAGACCTTGACGGAGCGGGGAGCGATGCTCGCGGCAACACGATTGCGCGCGGCGATACCCCTGCGATCGATCGATTGGGAAATGAGCGAGGCGTCAGCGTCGGCTCGATCGGCGTCGCCAACTTTATCCCCCGGCTGACGAAGCTCACAGGCGGTGATTTCGGTGCCGAGCGGGACGGGAAGCTCACCTGGTGGAGGCGCGCTCGGGACGGGCGGCGGTGGCGGTGACGAGAGTGGCGGTGGAGGCGACGGCGAAAGACATATTTCCTGTTCGTTCGATAAGGTGTCGACACTGCGTGGCGTCGAGGTGCGCTCGAAGCGGCCCGTGGCAGCTTTTTGCAGGCCAGCCAGCTCAGCGTCGACGTGGGCCGTTCACAGCAAGTCACTCGCGTGACTCAAAAACGACGGTCTAAAAAATCATCCAATATGATACAGGCGCTCGCAAAAATTTTCACACGCGGGTGTTCAACGTCCATCGCCATTTCGTCGGCGCAAATTTGTCCAGATCCTTTGGGCACACCCGGGCGCGCAGGGGAGGGTCACGCGGAGCCAAGATGGGTTCCAAGAAGAAGAGCAAGAAGGAGAAAAAGGAGAAGAAGTCCAAGAGCAAGTCGAAGAAGAAGAGGTCGAGGCGCGAGCCGTCCAGTTCCTACTCATCCTCGTCGGACTCCTCGGACTCGGATTCGGAGAACAGCGAGGAGCAGCGAAGGCATCGCGCGGCGAAGATGACCAAGAAGCTCGCCGCGCGGCTGAAGCAGGGCGAGATCGCGGGGTACACCGACAACGTGAACCCCTTCGGCGACGCTAACCTCACGGAACGATTCGTGTGGCACAAGAAGATCGAGAAGTCCCTCGTCAACGGCGTCGACCCCAAGGAGCTCGGTTTGAAGGCTGAGAAGCGGCGGCACGAGGAGCGACTCAAGGAGATCGAGAAGGTGAAGATGCAGCGGGAGCAACGGGACAGGGAGCGCATGGAGAAGGAAGAGGAGCGCGAGATCATGCAGAGGGAGGAGGCGCTCATCGAGGCGGTCGAGCTGGAGAAGAAGGAGGAGGAGTTCCATCTCCAGCAGGCCAAGGTGAGGAGCGAGATCAGGGTGCGCGAGGGTCGGGCGCGGGCCATCGACCTCGTGTCCAGGAACCTCCACTCCGAGGACGGCGATGAATTCGACGAATCCGTCCACCCCTTGGCCATCTTCGACGGCCTCACGCTCTCCGAGATGGACGAGCTCGTGAACGACGTCAAGACCTACCTCGACCTTGACCACAAGGATGAGCGGCACAAGGCGTTTTGGGCCAACATGCTCGTGGTTGCCAACGCCGAGCTCGACGAGGCGCGGCGCAGGGACGAGTACGAGCGAGCGCGGTCCAGGGGCGAGGAGGCGTTCGGCGCGATGATGCCGAACCAGGGCGTGCACGAGTCCGTGGAGGGTGACGTCCGTGAGATGCTGGAAGGTAAGACTCTCGTCGAGCTGGAGGAGTTGGAGGGCGACGTCGAGCGACAGCTGGCGACGGGCGAGGAGAGCGAGTACTGGATCGCCGTTCTCCAGCGCGTGAAGGTTCACAAGGCGCGGACGTGGGTCGATGACGTGGACGCGGGCTTGCGGTCCAAGCGCGCGGCGCGTGCACCCAGGGACGTGCCCCCGCCCCCCCCGATGGCCGCGAGGGACGGGCGGCCGGCGGATGACTCGGACGACGAGGACCTCCTCGGAGCCGACTTTGGCAAAGCCGCCGCGGACGCCGGGAACGCCTCCGACTACGAAAACGAGGACGGAGGCTTCTCGCCGCGCGCCGTATCACCCGATCCGATGTCCCCGGGCGGCGGCACGCCGAGGGATGGCACCCCGACGCGGTCCTTCTCCCCGGAGGCTATCCGCGCGAGGGAGGACGAACCCGATTATCTGGACGTGGTTGACGAGGATGAGGACAGGCGCGAGCTGGAGCGGCTTCGCGCGCTGCAGAGGGCGAAGAAGCTGGGAAGGTTCAAGGAGGCCGCGGGTCCGGGCGCCACCGCGGGTGCCACGGAGCGCGCCACGTTCGACGCCTTCAAGGAGGGCGCGCAGGAGGCGGCGGCTATGTCGGGCGCGGTCATCCAGAACCTCACCGCCGACGCAGGCGAGGCGGTGGAGGCGGCGCGCGCCAAGGAGGAGGCGAACGCGCGCGCTTCCCGGGCCCTCGCGGAAAGGATGATGGGCGACGGCGCGGGCGAGGTTGCGTTCGCGGGGGAGGCTCCGCTGGAGTCGCAGGTGTACTGGTGGCACGACAAGTACCGACCCCGCAAGCCCAAGTACTTCAACCGGGTCCACACGGGTTACGAGTGGAACAAGTACAACCAGACCCACTACGACCACGACAACCCGCCGCCGAAGACGGTGCAGGGGTACAAGTTCAACATCTTCTACCCCGATCTCATCGACAAGTCCACGGCTCCGACGTACACCATCATGCCGGACGGGAGCAAGCACGGCGAGACGTGCATCCTCCGCATCCATGCCGGTCCTCCGTACGAGGACATTGCGTTCAAGATCGTCAACAAGGAGTGGGAGTACGCGTCGAAGAAAGGGTTTCGGTGCTCGTTCGAGCGCGGCATCTTCCACCTCTACATCAATTTCAAGCGCGCGAGGTACAGGCGTTAGTGAGACAGGGAGTAGCCTTTGCAATGAGACGATCGCGTCGACGCACAAACATCCCAAACGAAACACAGTAAAAGGACAGCCGGCGGAGGATGGATTACTTGTTTTACTTTGGGGCGACTCCCGCGCAGGTCGACCGCGATCGCGGTGTCGAAGGTTGAAATACTCATACATTACAAGGCGAACTACTCCGCTGCATTACTTGCCCGAGGCGGCGAGCCTCTTCTTGGCCTCCTCGCGCGCCCATTCCGAGCCGCTCGTCTCCGGCTTGGCGCTGAGGCCGAACACCAGGATGGCCCCGACCGCAGCCATGGTGGCGTACCAGGGCGCCTCCCAGTCCTCCCACTTGCGCGACTGGCCGGGGGGCGGCGGGGTCTCGTTGAAGAGCCTGCCGTTGACGTGGCCCTCGCCCTGCACGCCCTCGGCGAAGTACCCGCCGGGGGGACCCGCGCCCATGCGCCGCTGCTGTTGGCGCTGCACCCCGCGGACAGCCCTCGCCGCGAATCCGCGGAGCCCAGACTGCATCTTTGCTTTACCCTAAAATCGACCCTTCCCTGGGTTGCTCGGCCTCGCGAACTGAAGCCTCGTGGACACGCGTGAGGCGCGTCGCGATCCTCCTGAGACGGCGGTGCGTCAAGAGATGGGCGCGTCGCGTGGGTGCGCGCGCGGACTTATGCCGGACCCAGCCCCCGCCGAGCACGTGAAGAATATCTCCCCCACCCACGGTCAAGAAATAAGTGACTGCTCGATCACAGCATCGACGATCCGCGCCAACCTGCTTTGGACAGAGCTGAGAGGCGCGGATCGATGGCGACGCAACTGGCGCCCGGCCTGGCGCGCAAGGTCAAGAAGGTCCTCGAGACCCGGGCGGATACGCCGGAGACGATCGCTTGTCTCAAGGGTCTGTCGGAGTTTTACGGCGAGAACACCCCGGCGGCGAGGAGAGGTGCGCGATCACGCGCGTGTCGAACCTTC
>MDTE01039532.1_pt1 | contig 13015 bp, 7 predicted proteins | sample 811231 | NCBI WGS metagenome assembly MDTE01 (sample SAMN05326651, study PRJNA326480) | marine metagenome | isolation source: seawater | place: Indian Ocean: Red Sea | collected 2010
CACTCGAAATGGAATTTGTACGGGGCTCGGAGATGGTAGCCAATGCAGTTGGGGGGCTGGTTCGAAGTGCGACGATCCCTGCGAGGTGGAGCAACCCGTATGTAGCGAGGTTGGAGCCGCCTGTGGTGAGCAATATGTCGAAGAGCAGACCTGCGAGGCTACGGGAGCCACGGCGAGTGTCTGGTGCCATATGAGTGGTGTCTGTGCCGGCATTGGTGACGCCAATGAATGTAATCTGGACACGGGCGCTATCTGCGATGATCCCTGTGGTGTCGGCGTGGTCGATACCATCTGTTCGGAGGTGGGAGCGGATTGTTCGGAACACTATCCAGAGATTCAGACCTGCGCGATCACTGGAGCAGATACCGTTGTGCAATGTCATAAATACGGCAGCTGTACGGGAGTGGGGGATGGCAGCCAATGTAGTTGGGGGCAGGGCTCCTGGTGTGAAGATCCCTGCGCCTTTTCGAATCCGCCCGACGAACAGTTTTGTCAGGAGGTGGGTTCCCCTTGTGAAGTGCATTACGCAGACTTGCAGACCTGTGCGACGAATGGTGTGACCGTAGCCGTGGCGTGCAAGAAATACGGTAACTGTCTTGCCATGGGTGATGCGTCCCAATGTAGCGAAGGCGAAGGATCTGTGTGTGATGATCCCTGTCTCAATGCGGCCACGGATCCGACCCCCGTATGTGTTGCGACAGATCTGGCGTGCCAGGATCATTATGTGGAGGTACAGACCTGCGCACCGACGGGCGACCAGGTGGCGGTATGGTGCCATAAATATGGGACCTGCCTTGGCCCAGGTGACGGCGCGGCATGTACCTGGGGAGATGGCTCCTGGTGTGATGATCCCTGCGCCGATCTCATCTTTGGAGCCGAACCCGTTTGTACGGGCCTCGACGGCGTCCCCTGTGAAGATCATTTTGCTGCGTTGAAGACCTGTAAAGACACCGGTGTGATTCAGCAGGTCTGGTGCCATAAAAAGGGAACGTGTCTCTCCGGCGAAGAGGAGACGCCAACCTGTGGTTGGGGAGAGGGGTCCTGGTGTGAAGATCCCTGTGGGGGACCGGCGCTCGATGCCTGTGGAGCCAACCCGCCTTGTGACGGGGACGCAATCTGCTCCAACGGGGCGTGTGTCGAACCCGACGTACATCCGGGTGGAACCTGCGGTAACACTCGACCGGTCGATGCCGTTCCCTTTGTTGCGACGGGTTCGACCGCAGGTAGTCCCGACAATTTCTCCTATGCTGCGGGGAGCTGTCCTGGCGTGCTCAATGGCTGGGGGAGTGGGGCCCCCGATCATATCTATCAGTTTGTGCCGTCCGTCTCGAGTACATACTCCATTCGTTTAACCCCCTCCTTCGATGGACATCTCTATCTGATAAAGGGTTGCGATAGCGCGGCAGAGGGCTGCCAGATAGCCAGCCAGGAAGTCGGTGTCGGGATGGTGGAAGAGCTCGACTTCCCACTACAGGCCGGTGCATCGATGTACATCATTGTCGATGGCGCCGAGGCGTCGGATAATCCGGCGCTCAACTCGGGAGACTATATTTTATCGGTGGAGGATTGTGGCTCCCTCTGTAGCGATCCCCCCGAGAGCAACCTGGATGTGATGGTGTTGGTCTTCGATCCAGTCCTTGAAGCTCTGGGAGGTCTTCGACTCTCGGAAGTTATGGGCTGGGCCGATCCTGTCTCCATGTCTTTGCAGCTCGCGGAAGAGTTGGAGGCCGCAGCGTCTGGAACCGTGAAGATCAACTTCGTGAAGTGGGCCTGGACAAACGCGTTCCCTCAGCAGGCCGATGGCTTTGTCTATAGTGATGAGGACTATCTGGCGGGAGAATGGCACCTACCCGAGGTCGCCGATTATTCATGGCTACTATCGCGGTATGGGATCCGTGAACTGGTGAACAGCGGAAAGGTGGATGAGGTCTGGGTATGGGGAGGTCCTCATTTCGGATTGGCTGGTGCCACCATGATGGGTGCTAGCGACAGCTATTGGTTGTTGGGTCCAGGCGTGAACGGTGTGGACCTGGACCAACGCATAATTCTGATGGGCTTCCCCCTTCATCGAACCGTGGAAGGGGCTTTGCATACCTTTGGTCATCGCATTGAAGGCATTATGGCCCATGTCTATGGCAGCTGGGATAATGAACTCAGCCATGCCTGGGACCAGTTTACAGCCATCGAAAAGGACCATCCGGGCCAGGCGGCCTGTGGAACCGTTCATTACCCACCCAATGGGGTGAGCGATGGTAACTATGCCAACCCAGGCGCCGTACCATCGACCTGCGAAGAGTGGCCGAACTATCCCGAGCTGACGGGAGTGACCACCAATGTCTCGGGCAATACCTGGGGCGCGTCTACGATCGGTGGATTTGAGTTCCAATATCTACGCTGGTGGATAGGCAACCTACCGCGCTCGACGGGCGAAACGGACGAAAAGCAGAATAATTGGTGGCGCTACATTATCGACTTTGTGAGCTACGACTAGCTACCAAACGAACATGGAATGCGACTCGCAAGTCCGCATCAAAAGAGGTAGACTGGGAGAAGCCCGTCGACGCAGGAGGAGACTGTGAACGCTATTCGCAAATCGTACGAGTATTCCTTATATGTAGTCGTATTGCTGGTCTGTTGCGCGCTCTTCGCTTGTTCCGGCCCCACGCCGGATACGGATCTGGGTCAGCCGGATACAAGTCCGGCGGATAATGGCGACCCGTCCGACTGTGAGGGGCCAACGATTGACGATTTTGCGGTTGGTGTCTTGGCGGGTGATACCTTTGACGCGTGGGCGGATGGGCAAGAGATCCCGTTTTCTTCCCCGGGGCAGAGTTCTCCTTATACGAGCGTCGATCTTTTCGTAAAAGGCGGATCCGGGGTAGCCACGACCGTCAAGGTCACCGTCACGAATTCTTCGACTTCGGAAACATACTCGGAGACCACATATACGGACGTGTCGTTTACCTGTGTCGATGGAGTGGGCTTTGTTCTGAAGAATTTCTCCATCGAATACTATGTAGACGATGTTTTTGAGCTCGATGGAGACGGGGTAGATCTGGAGGTAGACGCTGTCTTTCTTAACAGCGAGGGCAACACGATCAACGTTTCCACCATGGTTGTGGGATCGCTATTTTTTGAACCATGAGATTTCTATTTCCAGTGGTGACGGCTCTGCTGGGGTTGGCTCTGGCTTGCACGGACGCACCGCAAGATGGCGGTGTCGGCAATTGGCAACCCGAGGATGTGTACCAGGAGACGACAAACGGGGTTCCAGACGCCTCGAAGGGAACCGATTCTTTGGCCCCACCCTCTGGTAATGGGCCGGATGCCACTTTTGGGGCCGATATGTTGCTGGGTGGAGGTGGAGATAGCATCGATGGCCCAGGAGGTGATGTGGACGAGGGCGGCGACGGTTGTTCGACGGCCGGGGCAAACCCGATGGCCCTTATCGCCCCAGCGGGCTTTACCACCACGCCATTGGCTTCGGGGGCTCCCATCCCATTGAAGTTCGGGTCGGAAGGCGGATCGTCCACCGTGTTCAACCTGGTAACGATGGAAGCGTATGGTGTGGCAACTGAGGTCTGGTCGGTGCTCACCACAGCGGACGGAACGGTGCTGGGCGACGAGACGGCCAAGGACGTCGTCTTTTTATGCCAGTCGGACGGTTCTCGACTCATGCCCAACTTCACCATTGGGTTCGATTCTTCCGTGGATATGGTGGATTATCTCGACACCACTCTCACCCTTCGAGTTGAGCTACGATTTGGTGCAAATGCGTCTCTGGAAGCGGTGCATACAGGGCCGCTGGAGTTGTCTTTCGAATGAAGTCACGTACAGCTGCGATAGTTGGTCTGGCGTTGGTCTTTGCCCTGGCGGGGTTGGGATGTCCTCCCCCTACACCACCGACACCAGTCGATCATGGTGGCGATATAACGGATATCATCGATGGAGTCAGTCCGAAGGCCGAGAAATGCCTCGACTGTCATCAGGGGATCGAAGACGCTCATCCCAAACAAGCGTTGAGTTGCACCAATTGCCATGGTGGTAACCCCGAGGCCACAACGAAGGAGACGGCGCATACACCATTGCCTGACTCCTCGGTCGAGTTGAAGAAGCTGTCCACGGATGAGCTCGACGCGCTCGCCGAAAGCGATCCGGATGCTCTCCTCTTTATCAATCCGGGAGATCTGCGCGTGGCGAGCCGTGGTTGTGGGGCGTCCAACCCGGCCGCGGGCGGCGGCGGCTGTCACCAGAAGATTGTAGAGACGGCCAGTCGCTCGGTTATGCAGACCTTTACGGGACATTATAATATGCCGCGCTTCCTGGCTGGGATGCAGGAACGGGCCGCCGTATATGGGGTCGTCGAGGTCGAGGATCCAGACTATGATCCGAGTATTCCGTTGTCGGTGCCATCCCTTACACCTCTTCGAACACCGGACGCCTCCGCACCGGCCGGTGCCACGTCGACCATCATCGACCAATACCTGCCGCAGAAGTGTCCCACCTGTCATACTGCGTCGTGGGGAAAGAATAATACGCCGGGTGATTACCGGAGCTCTGGCTGTACGGCCTGCCATATGGTCTATGCCGAAGATGGAATCTCTCTATCGGGTGATCCACAGATCCCCAAGAACCTGCCCTCGCACCCGATAAAACATGAGCTGACGCTCGCCATTCCCACCGGCCAATGTGAGCATTGCCACTACCAGGGGGCGCGTATCGGTCTGGCCTACCAGGGGATCCGCGAAGGGGGCTTTGACGATAAACCCGAGTTTGCCCAGCCTCTGGGCCGCAGTATTCATAACCACGGCGCGGATTTCTATTTTGTCGATGAAGACACCACCAATTCGGTGGACGAGACGCCGCCAGATATTCACTTCGAACGCGGCATGCATTGCGCCGATTGTCATACCTCCCGTGAAGTACATGGAGACGGGCATATCTATAGTACCGCCAAGGGGCAGTTGGATATTCATTGTCGGGATTGCCACGGGACCATCGACGATCCGATACAGGAATCGGAAGATGGGACCTTTCGTACAGCCCATGGTACGGAGCTGACCCAGGTCTTTCGTGGGACCGATGGAAAAATATATCTACGTGGACGGGTCGATGGAGCCATTCATCCGATGGTTCAGATCAGCGAATCGATCCATGAGCCGGAAAACACCTATATGAAGATGGCCATGGGGCGAGATCCCGTCACGAACTTCAGCCACACGGATACGATGGAGTGCTGGACCTGTCATACGTCCTGGCGTTTGAGTTGCTTTGGTTGTCATGTCCGCCAGGACGATCGTTTGCCAGGCCGCGATATCCAGACCGGTCAGCTGTCGACGGGGCTGGTGCGGGCTGATCGTAGCTTCTGGACCATCGATCTGATGGTGCTCGGACAAAATCGTCGGGGCATGATCGACACCATGTGTGCGTCCATGCAGGTGTTCCTACATTATAAAGACGAGACGGGCGTTGATACGGTCTCCAATCGATGTCGGGAGACGTCGACGGGTAAAGTCGGCTTCGGCTGGATGCCCAATAACGCCCATACGATTCGCCGAGAGGCCCAACCCTGTACGCGTTGTCATGTGGACGCCAGCGGTTCCAACGAAGAAGCGGTTCGCGCCACCTACGGCTTTGGTGCTCCCTGGCTTGGATTCACCGAGACCGACGACAGAGGGATCACCTACGATCTGACCCGCATGCTCGATGATAGCGGTGTCCCCCTATCGGAATTCCCTCACGAGGGGAGTGGTCCCGTCCCGATGAGCATCATCGAAAAGGTATTGCAGCCGGGTTCCCACCAGAACTGAGCGAGCAAACCGATCTTGCCAGTGGTGCCCCCGAGACCTAAACTGGTAAATACAGGAAAATTCGTACAAATGGGAGCAGGGCATGGCAGAGCCACTTTGGACTGTGCAGCAGGCGGCCGACTGGTTGAACATCTCCGAGCGAACCGCCTATCAAATGGCTCGAGATGATGCGTTGGCGGGGGCGATCAAGATTGGTGGCTCCTGGCGTGTGGACCCTCAGCGTCTCCAGGATTGGGTGTCCGGCCGGGTGGCTGCGTCGGGGACTGGGCTGACGCGGCAGGTATACGACGCGACGGCCCCGGTGGAGACGGCGCGGACGCCGCCGTCGTCCTGGTATCGAAGCGCAGTGCGTGACCAACAGGAGAGACGTGCGGTACTCGCGGCGAACTGGCAGGTGGTCGCTCATGGAGATGAGCTTATCGAGCCTGGAAGTTATCTGGCGGGTTGTACGGCCTCTGAGCCCTGGCTTCTGGTTCGAGATGAGGAGGGTGGTCTGCGCGCCTTCTCCAATGTCTGTCGTCATAATGGGACGCCTGTCGCCGAAGGGCGGGGAAAGGCAGAGCAGTTCGTATGCCCCTATCATGGTTGGCGCTATCATCTGGATGGTCGCCTCTCCAAAGCACCCCGCCTTGGAGGCATCAAGGATTTCAATCGAGAGGAGTTTGGTTTGCGCCCCTTGCAGGTCCAGCAGTTCGGGCCGTTGATCCTACTCAATATAAGCGGCGATTGTTCGCCTCTGGATCTGTCTGTTTTGACGACGCAACTCGACGCCTCTGGTTGGGATAAGCTCAAACGAGTCGAACGACGTAGCTACCATTTGAAGTGCAATTGGAAGGTCTTCATCGACAACTATCTGGATGGTGGTTATCACGTGCCGTCGCTGCATCAGGATCTGGCCGCAGACCTGGATCTGCAGAGCTATCGGACGGAGCTGTTCGAGCGCTACTCTATCCAGACCGTGGGAGCCACAACGGGCTCTAGCGCGCGTATTGGTGATGCGATTTATGCCTGGGTCTATCCGAATCTGATGATCAATCGGTACGGGCCGATGATGGACGTGAATGTTGTCGTGCCGACCGGCGCGGAGACGTGTCGCGTGGACTTTGACTGGTATTTCGAACCGGGTTCTGACGCATCCTTTATCGCGGAGAGCATCGTGGCGAGTGAGCAGGTGCAGGACGAGGACATCGCGGTCTGTAACGCCTTACAGGAGGGGATGCGTTCGATGCATTTTCGGCCGGGTCCCTATGCGCCGCGGGTAGAGCAGGGCAAGCATCATTTTCACGGCCTGATCGCGTCGGATCTGCCCTGATTGTCTGTAGCGACCACCGTTGAAAGAATGGCAGGTCTCAATTAATCTGTGGCCACTTGGATTTTTGGAGGGTGTGGATGCTTCGTTGGTTTACGAAAGGGTTCTTGTTGGTTCTATTGGTAGTTTCTCTCGGATGTTCGGGGTCGAGCGGAACCGCTACGGATACGACAGGTACCGATAGCCAGAGTGGAGATCAGGGCGTAGATGTTCCAGCGGTACCGGACAGCAGTGATGCGGCAGACACATCGTCCGCCGATGAAGGGAACCCCATCGACACCCCTGGTGCGGACACGGAAGAAGATGTCGTTGATACCGACACAATCACCCCACCAGGCGCGCCAGCACAAGGGCTCTTACAGCTACGAGTAACACATAATATGGCGGAGCCGGGTTGTGTGGAACAGAATAACTGTGGCTTGGATATTGAGGTCTCCGCAGCCGAATCCGCAGCCTGGGTTGAGGCTCTTTCTCAACATAGCAATATTCCGGTTTTGCATTGGGACCGCCCCATGCCCTGGTTCGCATTCTCAGAAGATCCCGTCGGCGATCCGGTGCAATTCTACAACGCCCGCATGCCCATCGAATTACGTGAATATGTGGATGCCTACGCCGCCGCATTCAGTGTTGGGGGAGGCTATCTGGCACTTACACCTTTGAATGGCACGCGAAACGCGGTGAAACCCCAATTTGTGGTTGGTGGTGAAAGCCCGGTTGGCGCAGAATGTGATTCGATGGCTCCCGATCAGGTCTTTGCGGTGGACCTGCTGGGAGGTCTGGAACCACAGGATATGATCCTGGGCAGCACCTATCTTAACTTCGTGCGGTATATGTACACTCGGTTGCAGCCCGCGTATCTCGCGTTGGGAATCGAAGTGAATCTCTACGAGGAAGGTTGCGTAGATCACCCTGGCGCCTTCGATGATTTCGCGACCCTATACCATTGGATCTACGATGCTCTGCGTGCGGACGGTGTAGAGATACCAATCTTTGCTACGTTCACCCTGGTGGACATCATGGGTTTCGATGAAAACGACTGCCAGGGACCGGGAGATTTCGCGGCCTGTGGTTCTGCCAGACCCGATTTTTCAAGCCTCGATCCAGCCACCTGTTTTCCGATCCACCGATCATCCGTGGATGCTCTGGATGAGGGGGACCGGCTCGATATTCTTGCGCTCTCCTATTATCCGGATCATCTGCGCTCTTCGGTCGAGGATGATGTGTTGACCCTGCAGTCCGGTGATTCCAACGGGGATGGTCCATGCGTCGGTGTCATACATCTAGCAGATGTTCCCGATCCGCTGGATCATCTCGATCTCCTGGGTTGGGATAAACCGATGGTTTTTGCAGAGAGTGGGGCCCATTCCTGCCCAGTACCGCTATATTTTGAACCTACCGTCCCCGGTGATGACCCCCTGGTCCTGGTCCTTCCGGGCTCGCCGGCTCGACAGGCCCATTATATGACGACCATCCTTGATGCCGCCACAGCCCACGAGATGCCTTTCGTTGTGAACGCCTTCTTGAACGACTATCCGCCACTTTCGCCGTTCGTGGCGCGTGAGGGGATCATGCCGGCCCCATTGGTGGCCCTGTTCAACACCTTCTCCTGTATGGGCATACGGGATGCCGAGGGCAATACGAAAGGCGGACTGCCATGGGGGAGCCCCTAGGCCTTCGCGGGAAGACGTCAGGTGCGGTTGATCTGGGCGAGGAGGCGACCCGCTTTACGGGGCTCCATAGCGAGGGCGCAGATCATACCTCCGGCCATGGCTCCCATGACTCCCACTGCACCCACCTCACAACCCGAGAAGAACAGATCTTTGATGGGGGAGTGGGCGCGCAGGTGGTCACAAGCGTAGCGTTCGATGGTGGGCTCAATCCCATAGATCGATCCCTTCATGGGGCGGCAGAAATGATCTGTCGACAGAGGTGTCCCCAGCTCAGCAAAATCCAGCATGGGCTTGAGGCCCGGTAGCCGAGCAAAGAATTGCTCGAGTAGCTTCTCGGTCATGGCCGCTTTGAAATCCTGGTAGTCCTGATCCCGATTGCGCCAGGGCTGGTCTCGCCAGGGGGTAAATACATCCCAGGGGACAAAGGTTACAACCTCACCGGTGTGGTGTTGGTCGTCCCCCGCGTCGTGGTCAGGGTTCTTCAGGCTCGGGAAACTGCAATAGAGCACCGGTGCATCGGGTGGCGGTTCCCCCGGTCGTACATCCCATTCACCGGCTTCCAGATCCCAGGTGTCGTAGAACCATTTATTTGCCGCTCCAGCACCCGCACTTCGGATATCGCCCTTGAAGCCGAGATAGAGGCATAGATGGGCAGGGGCAGGGGTAAGGGCAGAGATCTCCTCCGTCCAGGACCCGTGTACGGACTCGGGCAGTAGTCTTCGAACCGTACTCATCACCCCGGCCGCCGATACCACACGATTGGCCTTGATGACTTCCCCGGTGCCGAGACGCACGCCGCTGGCGCGACCGTCTTCAATACAGATCTCTTCCACATCCGAACGGATCCGGGTCCAACCACCCGCTTCGGCTACGGTGCGCAGCAGATGGCGGCCGATCTCCGGAGCCCCTCCCACCGGGTAGTAGGCGCCGTGTACGAAGTGACGGCTCACCAGAGCCTGTACCGCGAAGGCGGCCCGACTTGGTGGAGAGCCATGGTAGCCCCATTGGCCGGTCATCACCTTCTGCAATTTCTTATTGGGTGTGATCTCGTCGAGGACATCCTGAAGACGTTGTTTAAAAGCCTTTTGCGCGCCTCGTCCCATAAATCGTCCCAGAGGCCGCCCCCACCAATTCGGGGGTAGGGCACGGGATTTGAGGTAGCCTTTCATTCCTTTACTGACGGTGTATACGCGTTTGAGATATTCATCGATGGCCGCCTCTTCCTCGGGAAAGGCCGCTCGAAGATTCTCCCGGTATTGCTTTTCACTGTCCGGGAAATCGATCTGCATCCCGGGATAATAGAATTCGTCGTAGACCGGACCCAGACTCTTCCATTCGAGCTGCCCATCGGTCAGCAGATGGAGGAGGCGTCCGAGCATCGCTTTGTCTGTGACCTCACCGATCGCATGGACTCCCACATCCCAGTGGTATGGACCGCGACGAAAGGCGTGGGTGAATCCACCGGGAACATAATGCTGCTCAAGGACGAGAACCTTCTGGCCTGTCTTTGCCAACATGGCGGCCGTGGTCATCCCGCCCATTCCGGAGCCAATCACAATCGTGTCCCACGGACCCTCGGGTCCTTTGGTTTTGCTCCAGTAGGTTTCGGAGCGTTTGTTCGAGGTTTCGCCCATATGTAAGGTTCCCGTACCCAAATCCAGGGACTACGGTTCTACTGGAAAATGCGGACCAATTCCACTGTGTTCCGGTCCCAACGACTTCGCTCTCTTGTGAAGAACGCGTTCTGAGCATAGGATGAGCCACATTCGATCGCATTTTCTATTCTATGAGTACGCCATGATTACGTTTCGTTCTTCGGTCTTTTTCCTTGGTCTCTGCCTTATCTTTGGATTGGGAGCTTGTGGAGGTGACAGCAACGGCGTCCCGATTCTACCCAGTCCGGACAATGGCGGAACGGTAGACACGGGTACGATCCCAGATTTCGGAACCGGTGGGGATGTGGGGGCTGGCAATTATCCAGCACTGCCCACCTCTTTGCCCTCTGTGGCGCATGCGGGTGTGGTTTATGTATCCCATTTCCACACCTCCGATCTTCGTATGGTCCGTGTCGATGGAGCGACTCCCGTGTCTCTACCGAGTTATGAACTAGGAGTACCGGGGGACGATCTGGCCCTGGATCCAGACAACGACCGTCTTTTTGTGGCGAAATTCGTCAGTAAGCAGGTAGAGGTCCTGCAATTATCTCGTCCCGCCAGCCCAAGCGCTCCCGTGAGTGCACCGGTACCTCTGGCCACGATCCCGTTGGCGGAGACTCCTCTGCTCGTACGGCATGACCGTGCCCTTAACAGGCTCTACGTCTTTACGGCTCCCGACGCGGGAGGAGGCTTGCTGACCACCTTCCATCTCTCCATCTACGATATGAGCAATCCGTCGCAGCCGATATTGCGCAACCCGATGCCCCATAATGTGCCGGTAACCACGTCGGTGGCGCTCGATCCTCTACGCCAGATCCTCTTTTTATATGAGAGAAACTCCACGACGGATGCGCGCTATCTGCATGTGTATGATCTATTATCTCCCGACCTGTCGGAGGTGCCCGGAGCCCCGTTGAATCTCAACACCATGTTCCCCCAGACCAATAATACGGGGATGTCGATACGGGGTCTGACGGTGGATGAGAACCAGCACCGCCTCTACGGGGCTCGTGCACAGACAGCCAACTCTGAGCTTATCGTCATCGATTATCCGGGCGCATTACCTACGACGACACAGCGATATGGTGACCTCGCCAATATGGCGTTGGCCACGGTGATTCCCGACTTCTTTAATGTGGACCTGCCGCCGGAGTCTCGGCCCAACCTCCTCGACGCCTTTGGTCCGCATCTGGACCGGCAATTGGGGGCCATCTTCTTCTCCGCGAGTGCCTGGGCCGCAGATGTCTCCTTCAAGCACGCCATCGTGGTTCCGATGAACAGCGCCCTTCAGCCGGTGCCCGCCTGTGGTGAGTTCGAGGGCTTTGGCTGCTTCTACAAGGGATACTCTAACGGTACTTCCGTGGGCTATAAGGCGACGGATGAGGCCGCCTGTGTGAACAGCACCCACCGTGTGTTCGTTGGAAGTTCCTTTGACGTCTCCAGCGAGGCCGATCCCGGCTCTCTCCACCTGTTCCGCTATGACACGACCCTGTCGATGACCCCATGGCTTGAAGCCGATGGGGGCAATCCCGTGGTCGGTGGTCTGCCCATCAACGCCATCTGCCATTGATTCGTTGGCAGGTTCGCTATTCCGCGGGTTCGAGGCCCGTCGGACAGCTCACTCCGGTCCCACCCAGTCCGCAATAGCCCATGGGGTTCTTGTGCAGATATTGCTGGTGTGAATACACCCACTACAAAGGCAGCACAGAAGACAGATACGGGGCTTCTATAGGGTATGCAGGTCACCTCCATTGCCCTGCATCGTCCCCGGCAGTATTCTCTAGCTGAACATTCGGGGGAACATCATGGGTCGCGTCTATTCTTTGCTGCTTTCTGCTCTTCTCATCGTCGCCATGGGTGGGCTGAGTGCCTATGGTGGTGGGAAGAAAGATCCATGCACAGGAGACGACAGTGAACTGAAAGCAAGACGTGGATGCAAAAACTTGAAGTACCGTGACCTGACAAACGCGGACCTGACAAACGCGGACCTGACAAACGCGAAACTGGACTGGGCGGACCTGAGCGGCGCGGACCTGACAAACGCGAACCTGACAAACGCGGACCTGTACGGTGCGAACCTGACCGGTGTTCAATCGGGGGGCATCACGGGAACCCCAAGACTGTCGCACGGTTGGCAGCTCGTGGAGGGGTATCTCATCGGTCCGGGCGCGGACCTCGAAAACGCGAACCTGGAAAACGCGAACCTGACCGGTGTGAGATCTGGCGGCATTACGGGAACCCCAATACTGCCACCCCGTTGGCAGCTCGTGAAGGGGTATCTCATCGGTCCGACCGCGGACCTGAGAAAAGCGGACCTGAGAAAAGCGAACCTGATAAACGCGAAGCTGACCGGCGCGAACCTGCAAGGCGCGAACCTGGAAGGCGCGAACCTGAACGGCGTGAAGTCCGGTGCTATTGTCGGTACACCAATACTGCCCACGCCCTGGATGCTTGTGAAGGGCTATCTCATCGGACCTGGCGCATACCTGAAAAACGCGAACCTGGAAGGGGCGGACCTGACATACGCGAACCTGCAAGACGCGAACCTGAACGGCGCGAACCTGAAATGGG
>MDTE01081662.1_pt1 | contig 13013 bp, 10 predicted proteins | sample 811231 | NCBI WGS metagenome assembly MDTE01 (sample SAMN05326651, study PRJNA326480) | marine metagenome | isolation source: seawater | place: Indian Ocean: Red Sea | collected 2010
AATCATCTAAAATCGCAACTTTAAGCATTTTTAATTTCTTTATTTGATAAAAATAAACCTAATATAATTAAAATTGCTCCAATCAAGTGAAAAAATTGAAATTGCTCATTATAAAAGAATATTGCCATTAAAGTGCTAAATAATGGTATCAAAGATAAGAATATTCCAGCTCTATTCGCTCCTATAATAGAAACTGCTCCTGCCCAACAATAATATGAGCCAATACTTGGAAAAATTGCAATATAAATTAAAATATAAAAAAGATTATTGGTTATCTGGACAATTTTTCCTTGTATTAAATCAGAGATAAAAAGTGGTAAGAGAAAAATCAAACCGAATGTACAAATAATATGAATTAAGGTAAGCAATGGCACTTCAAAGTCTCTCTTTTTAAGATAAGCGGAATAAATTCCCCAGGCAATTATTGCTCCTATCATAAATAAATCTCCTCTATTAAAATTTAAAGAGAGTAAAATATGCAAATCAAGTCTAGTGATTATTGCTAGAATTCCTAATACCGAAATTAATAGACCTGAAATTTGAAAAATATTTGTTTTTTCAATTTTTAAGATAAAGCAGACCAAAATAATTGTTACGGGTATCGCAGTATTGAAAAGTGATGCATTGATTACTTGAGTATAATTTAAAGCATTATAAGTGAATGAGGTGAATATACATACACTCGTGGAACCAAGAATGAGAAATAATGAAAAATTTTTTTTAATGATTTTTTTTAATTTAAAAATCTCTTTATATGTAAAGGGAAATAATATTATCCACACCAGGCACCACCTTAAAAATGCAAGTGAATATGGAGGTATATTTTCTAAGTAAGCAAACTTAGCAATTGTGAAGTTTCCAGCCCAAAATAATGTTGCACAAACCAACATTATATAAGCTTTAGAGCTTTGCATATATTAATTAAATCTTGTTGAGCTATAAGGATCTAAATTTAAATTAGTATTTTCTTTAGCTATCATTCCTGAAACAATCTTCCCAGATATTGGACCTAATGTCCATCCCAAATGATGATGACCAAAACAATAAAAAACATTTTTATAATTTTTGGAAGGTCCAATTACAGGTAAAAAATCTGGTAGCGTTGGTCTAAATCCTAACCACTCATCCTCATGTTCTGGGAGATCGCCTAGCATATATTTTGCATTATTTATCAAATTTCTTATTCTTGATTTTGAAAGTGGGTTTTTTAATCCACCAAATTCAACTGTTCCTACTACTCTTAAACCTTGTTCCATCGGCGTGATGCCAAAACCTCTGTTAGAAAAAATCACTGGTCTATTCAACAGATGATCACAATTTTTAAAATGCACATGGTATCCTCTTTCAGTATCAAGAGGTATTTTTTCATTTAAATTATCTGTGAGTTTTTTTGAAAAATCGCCACAAGCAATTACTACTTTATCGAAAGTATAGCTTTGATCTTGAGTTACAAAAACGGGCTTTTCATTTATAAATTTGATAAATTGAATATTTTTCTTTTTGAAATAACCTCCCTTTTTTAAAAAAAGATCAAAAAACTTTAATAATATTTTTTTTGGATTTCTTGCATGTCTTGCATAAGGATAATATACCCCTGCATGATAAAAAGGTTTTATATTTGGTTCTAAATCATGGATTTCATTTTTATTTACTAGCTGTTGTTTTACTCCCAGTTCATCTCTAACTTTAATTTCTAATTCTCTACTTTTTAGATCTTTATCATTCCAAATATATAAAATTCCTTTATTTTCAACTAAGCCTTCTAACTGAATTTCATCAAACAATTCGTCATAAGCTGGCAAAGCTAAATCTAAAATTTGATGCATATTTTTAGCAGTATGCATCATTTTTTCTTTGCTAGTATTAAAAATAAATTTAAAAAACCAAGGCAACATTTTTGGCACATAATTCCATTTTAATGCCAGAGGTCCTGTTGAACTTAGTAACATTGCTGGAACATCAGCAAGTATATCAGTTCTATTCAATGATAAAGATGCGTAAGGTGAAAAATGACCAGCATTACCATAAGATGCCACTGGACTTCCAGGCTCTTCTCTGTCAAACAAAGTTACCTTAAATCCTTTTTTTTGTAAAAATAAAGCGTTGGAAATACCTTGTATTCCAGCTCCAATAATTCCAATATTAATCTTATTGTTCATAAAAAATTATAATGCTTTTTTCATAAAATATTTAAGCGACAAATTATACTTAAGCTATTGATTGGTCACTATGAATTTTTGCACTCATCACTATTCCAAAACCTATCATGGTTGCCAACATAGAGGACCCTCCATAAGACATTATGGGCAACGGAGAACCAACGATTGGTAATAGTCCTAAAACCATGCTCATATTAATGACAATATAAACAAACATGGATACACCAAAACTATAACAAAATAGTTTTGCAAAATAACTTCTGGATAAAGCTCCTATTTTTATAATTCTATAAATAATAACTGCGTACAATAACAATAAAAATACAGACCCTACAAAACCAAATTCTTCTGAAAAAAGTGTGAAAATAAAATCAGTATGTTTTTCAGGTAAAAATTCAAGGTAACTTTGTGTTCCTTTTAAATACCCTTTTCCAAATAGACCGCCTGAGCCAACTGCTATTTTTGACTGAATTATCTGATAACCAGCACCCAAAGGATCTCTGTCTGGATTTAAAAAAGTTAATACTCTCAATTTTTGATAAGGTTTTAAGAAAGATATAATAAAAGGTAGAGATAAAACTGATATTAAAATTGAATAAAAAAAATATTTATTATTTAAACCCGCAAACCACAAAACTATAATTCCACTAATTGAAATTAACAATGAGGTTCCTAAATCGGGCTGTATGATAACTAAACTCATTGGTAAAAATATTATTATCAAAGATATGATTACAGAATAAAATGAATTAACAGTTTCTAGTCTTTTCCTGTGAAAAAATTTAGCTAAACAAAGAATGATAAATATTTTCATTAATTCAGAGGGCTGAATATTTATATAATATAAATTAATCCATCTTTGAGAGCCAGAAGCCGTGATACCAAAATTAATTGTCCAGATCAGCATGACAATAATTACTAGATATCCCAAATAACCTAATGAAAACCAAAACCTAATGTTTAGAAAGGATATTGCTAACATTAAAAATGTAAAAATTACAAACTTTGTAAAATGACTTTTTGTATGAAAAAGAATTTCTCCTCCATCAGTAGAATACATTGTAGCAAGACTAATAAAGCCAAGTAGTAAAATTGATACAAATAAGATTAGATCTATATTCTTTATTTTACTTAAAAAATTATTTTTGTTCTCTAATTTACTTTTTAAATACATTTAAATGTTTAAATATTTTTTTGTTTCAAAGTTTTTTCTTATCTCAAATCTATCAATAATTTTTTTAAATAAAGGTTTAGCAAGCGGGGCAGCAACAGAGCCCCCAGATCCACCATGTTCTATCAAAATACTTAGAGCATATCTTGGATTTTTATAAGGACCAAATGCTACGTATAAAGCATGATCTCTTTCCTCATAGGGTATTTCGGAAGTTTTAAGATCTAACTCTCTATCTTTTTCGGTAATTCTTTTAACTTGTGCAGTTCCAGTTTTTCCAGCAAATTGATATTTTGGATCATCAATACGAGATTTGTAAGAAGTACCTCTAATTTCATTAGTAGAGCTAAACATCGCCTCTTGAATAAAAAAAACATTTTGTTGATTTCTAACAAGAGAGATAAATTTATCTTCTTTACTATTTACAGTATCTAAAAGTAATGTTGGATAAATTTTATGTCCACCATTAGCTATTTGTGCAGTCATTAAACAAAGTTGTACTGGTGTAGTTTGAATATATCCTTGACCTATTCCGGTAATAATAGTCTCACCTAATAACCAATTTCTACCAAGTGTATTTTTTTTCCAAAAAGTACTTGGTACCAAACCATTTTTTTCATTTTCAAATAAATCTCCAAAAACTTTATTTCCTAAACCAAATTTTTTCGCAGTTTCACTTAATTTATCAACTCCAAGCTTTCTAGCTATTTCATAAAAATATGTATCACATGATTGTTTCATTGCTTCTCTCATGTTGACATATCCATGACCTTCTTTTTTCCAGCAATGATATGTTTGTCCATACAATTCAAGTGGATGCTTATGTCCCTTACAGTTTACTGTAAATTTTGGATTAACAATGTCATTCTCAAGTGCAGATAATGCTACTATTGGTTTTATTGTTGATCCTGGAGAATAATTTCCAGCAATAGACTTATTAATCAATGGTTTCATGGGGTTATTTCTTATTAGTTGCCAATCGTCTAAACTTATACCAAATACAAATTTATTAGGATCAAATGAAGGAGATGAATGCATTGCTATTATATGGCCTGTAAAAATATCCATTACACAAATAGACCCTGATTTATCAATTAACAAATCATTTGCTAATTTTTGTATCTCCGTATCAACAGTCAATTGAATTGTTTTACCTGTATCTCCTTGTTGAAAAGCTAATTGGCTTATTCTTCTACCGTATGCGTTGACCTCATATCTCTCAATAGAGTTGTTTCCTATTAAATCATTTTCAAATGTTTTTTCTAAACCAATCTTTCCTACTTTAAGTCCCTGAACAAATCTTTCTTTTACTGTGTCACTAGTTAAAATATCCTTTTCATTAGCTTGACTTACATAGCCTAGAATATGAGTATAATTTTCATTATATGGATAGCTTCTTGAAATAGAAATAATTGGCTTTACTCCATTTAGGTCATATAAATTATTATTTATTTTTGAAAAATTTTCCCAACTTAAATTATCTGCAACAATAAGTGTTTCCCATGGTTTAATCTCTTTTTTTCTTTTAATAATTCTTTGAAATTGCTTATCTGACAATTCTAAAATAGTTTTAATTCGATTCATAGTATAATTGAAATTTTCCACCTGCTCAGGTATCAAATGAAGCTGATAAGCCTCAAAGTTTCCTGCAATTGTATTTCCAAAATAATCTTTAAAATCTCCTCTTATTGGAGGAAGTTTCCATTCTCTTATCCTATTCTTATCTGAAAGGGTTAAATATTTCTTATTTTCTTTTACCTGTAAAAAAAATAATCTACTAATTATACCTCCTAATATTATTACTTTAGCAGTTGCTAAAATAAACATTCTTCTATTGATAGAATTGAATTTAGTTACATTATCGCTTTGATTAATCATTAATCATCCTAAAATAATAATTTAATATAAACGATGCAGGTATGTAAAATAAAAAAGTAAATAAGTTATTAATGATGTAAAACATAATATCTAAATCATATGAAAAAAATAAAAATAAAATTGAGTAATTAATTGAATTAATTAAACTAATAACGAATAGGAAATAAAACCAATCTTTTATTAAATGGGGTCTAATAGTTATATTTCTTAAATAAGATGCAAAAATACAAACGACTATGTAAGAAAATGAACTTATACCTAAAGGTAACCCTACAACTGTATCATTTATTAAACCAGCCAAAAAAACAAGCAAATGGTCAAATTTATTATATTCTTTCAAAGCAAAGTAAAAAATAAGTATGAAAGGAAAATTGAAAGAAAAATAATCAATATTTAAATAATTAAAATCAAATTCATTCAGCACTGAAATATACAAAGCCAAAATTGGTAACCACTTATATAGTTTATAAATATAATTATTTTTTTCAAATTTGATCATTAAATCTTGCCTTTTCTTAATATGCAGTTTCTATACTCCTCAGTACCTACTTTGTATCCTTTGCCAAAAGCTGTTTTTTTACATTTCGAACTATAAATTAAATTTAATCTTAAAAATTCAAGCTCTTTTTGGTCTATCTGATTCTGATTTATTAAATTTTTTTGACTCTTAATTTTTTTTTCTAAACTTAAAATTTTACTATTAAAATCATTTAATTGAGACTTCAAAGTTTTATTTTCCTCAAGAAATTTATTATTAGTTTGGTTCAATATTTCTAGTTCCTCGGAAAGCAGATCTAATTTTATTTTTTCTGTATTATTTATTGCCGCTTCAGTTAATTCTTTGTTTTCGTTGAAATTAGAGGCATTTTCTCTATCGTATTTTTGCTCAATCTCAGCAAAAACATATTTTAATTGTTCGAAATCACTATAAAAATTTATATAAAATTTTCCATTTGTGTTAGTAATTTTTCCTACTGGAATTCCACTTTTAAAGAGTGATCCAGTTCCAGATGTATAAGCTATGCTTTGGTCTTTAACATCCTCGATTAAGTTATCTTTTATGTATCTTATTTCACCAATATTTTTACCGTCACCAACTATAATTGCCTGTATATTACCAGGTGTAATTGAAATTGGCACACTTGAATTCAAATCTGATAATAATAATACTCTTGAGGATTTATAGTTCACTTCAATTACTCTACCAATTAAATAGTTTTTATCGTAAATATTTGTTCCTATTTTGATGTTATCAAAACTTCCTTTATTAATAATAATTGTTTTTAAAAAAGGACTATCGTGATCAACAATAACCTTTGCTAAAATTTTATTTGTAGAAAATCTGTAATCTTCAATTAGATTTTTTAATTCTTTGTTTTCACTTATAATGATTTCATTAGATATATTTTCAGACCTTAAATTTTCTAATTCTTCTTTGTCTAATTTATATTTTTTATAAAAACTTGAGTACTCTATTATTGATAAGTAAGAATTCAATATAAAATTTTCTGGGACAGAAACAATGAATGAAGCTCTATAGACGCCTTCATTTAAAAATGATCTTAATATATTTATAAATTTAAAATTAAAACTTGATAATACAATTATAAAAATTGATAAAAAAACTAATGTTAATAAAGAAAATTTCTGTTTTGTAGTTTTTTTTAAAAAAGCAGACCTGATTGCAATTATGAAATCATCTCTGCTAGTGGCCATTATTACTAATACTCAGTCAGCATAGTAGAAAAAGTTTGCTCTTGATCCAGGGCTTTTCCAGTGCCTATAGCAACACAAGATAGTGGATCCTCTGCAATATGAACTGGTAAACCTGTCTCCTTAGAAAATCTTTTATCAATGTTTTTTAATAAAGCTCCACCGCCAGTTAAAGTTAATCCCATGTCAACTAAATCGGCTGATAGCTCTGGTGGTGTTGCCTCTAATGCATCTTTTATTCCATCAACCATTTCTTTAAGAATATCATTCAAAGCTTCTGCTGTATCTTCCTCAGTTATATTCACTTCCTTAGGAGTACCTGATCTTAAATCTCTACCTTTTACTGGATAAGTATTATCATTTGTTGGAATAGCTGTACCAATTTCTTTTTTAATTTTTTCTGCCGTACTATCTCCTATCATCAAATTATATTCTTTTCTCATATAATTTACCAAAGCATAATCCATAGCATCACCTGCAACTCTCAGTGATCTTGAATATACTAAGCCACCTAAAGACATAACTGCTATTTCACTTGTACCGCCCCCAATATCTACTACCATAGAACCTGTTGCCTCTGAAATAGGAAGACCAGCTCCTATTGCTGCTGCAATTGGTTCCTCAATAAGTTGGACTCTTCTAGCTCCTGCAGCAAGAGCACTATCTTGAATAGCTTTTCTTTCAACAGGTGTTGAGCCAGTCGGTACACAAATTAAAATTCTAGGATTTGCAAATGTGCTTCCTTTATGCACTTTTTTTATAAAATGTTTTATCATTTCCTCGGTAACTATGAAGTCTGCTATTACTCCGTCTCTCAATGGTCTAATGGCACTTATGTTTCCTGGTGTTCTACCAAGCATAGTTTTTGCTTCGTCACCAACAGCTAAAACCTGTTTTTTGCCTTGTTGATCTACTATTGCAACTACCGAAGGTTCATTTAAGACAACTCCCTGACCTTTTACAACTACTAATGTATTTGCAGTGCCTAAATCAATTGCCATGTCTTGGCTCCAAATTTTTTTAACTCTATCAAATAATCCCATTTTATATTCCTCTTACTTTTTGTTCTTCTTGCTCCATGGGAGCAGTTTTTTCTCTCTTAATTATCATCTTATTTAAAGCGCCCAAGTACGCGTTTGCAGATGCAACTAATGTATCAGTATCTGCTGCTTGACCAACTGTAGTTTTACCATTTTCCTCAATACGAACACTTACAGTTGCTTGCGCATCAGTTCCTTCGGTAACAGCATGAACTTGATACAATTGAAGTTTAACATCATGAGGGTATAAACGTTTAATGCATTTGAATATTGCATCAACAGGCCCATCCCCTGTTTCAGTTGCTGATTTAATCTGTCCGTCCACATCTAGCGTCATTTCTGCTTTTTGTGGTTCTCCTGTTCCAGCAAAAACTTTTAATGATTTTAATGTAATGCTATTAGCTTTATTATCAATCACTAAACTATCATCAACAATAGCGATCATATCTTCATCATAGATATGTTTTTTTTTGTCAGCTAAAATTTTGAATTTTCCAAACGCGTTTTCAATTATGTCATCAGTCAGATCTGCATAACCAAGACTTATTAATTTATCTTTAAATGCATGTCGCCCTGAATGTTTACCCATAACAAGTGAAGTTTGTTTTACTCCCACACTTTCTGGAGTCATTATTTCATAAGTATTTCTATTTTTTAACATACCATCTTGGTGTATCCCAGATTCATGTGCAAATGCATTTTTTCCTACTACAGCTTTATTAAACTGCACTGGAAATCCAGTGACGTTTGAAACAAGTTTAGAGGCTTTACTTAAAAGTTTTGTATTAATTCCAGTTTCATATGGCATTAAATCATTCCTAGTTCTGATGGCCATTACAACTTCCTCTAAAGCAGCATTTCCGGCTCTTTCTCCAATGCCATTAATGGTACACTCTATTTGTCTAGCACCAGCCTGAACCCCAGCTAATGAATTAGCTACTGCTAAACCTAAATCATTATGACAGTGAGTAGATAAAATTGCTTTGTCAATGTTTGGAACTTTATTTAATAATGTTTCTATAATTTTAGTAAATTCTAAAGGAACAGTGTAGCCAACTGTATCAGGAATATTAATTGTTTTTGCACCAGACTTAATAGCTAATTCAACTGTTTTACACATGTAATCCATATCAGTTCTGGTTCCATCTTCGCAAGACCATTCAACATCATCTGTTAAGTTTCTTGCGTATGTAACATGTTCTTTAATTGAGTCATAAACCTGTTCAGGAGTTTTATTAAGTTTATGTTTCATGTGCAGCGGACTTGTAGAAATAAAAGTGTGGATTCTAAATCTTGGAGCATGTTTCAAAGCTTCATAACAACGATCAATATCTTTTTTTGAATGACGAGATAAACCACAAGGTATAGATTTTTTTAAAACTTTACTTATTGAGGAGACAGCCTCAAAATCACCAGGTGAAGCTATTGGAAAGCCTGCTTCAATAATATCAATTCCAAGTTCATCAAAAACTCGAGCTATCTGAATTTTTTCCTCAAGACTCATTGATGCTCCTGGAGATTGCTCACCATCTCTCATCGTTGTATCAAATATAAAAACTTTATCTTTATCGGCCATAAATAGTATTTTTTACATTGGCCATAATACAATCTATAATAGAGATTGCAAAATATTTGTTAAAACAACGGTATTTTTAACTCTTGTCGCTATCAACTAACTTTTTCTTACCTATCCATGGCATCATAGCTCTAAGCTCAGCACCTACTTTTTCAACAGGATGTTCTGCTAATTTTGCTCTTGTTGCTAAGAAGTTTTTTTGACCATTCTTACATTCATTCATCCAATCTTTAGTAAACTTTCCCGACTGTATTTCGGATAGAACCTCTTTCATTCTTTTTTTTGTTTCTTCTTTATTAATAATTTTTGGACCAGATTGATACTCTCCATACTCAGCTGTATTGGAGATAGAATAATTCATATTCGCAATTCCTCCCTCGTATATAAGATCTACAATTAATTTTACTTCATGAACTGTTTCAAAGTATGCCATTTCAGGTTCATATCCTGCCTCAACTAGTGTTTCATAACCATTTTTCATTAACTCAACTAAACCACCACATAAAACAGTTTGTTCACCAAATAAGTCTGTTTCAACTTCATCTTTAAATGTTGTTTCAATAATACCAGATCTTCCTCCGCCAATTGCTGATGCATAGGACATCGCCAAATCTCTTGCTTTTCCTGAGCCGTTCTGATGAACAGCAAACAAACATGGAACTCCACCACCTTTCTCAAATTCACTTCTAACTAAATGTCCAGGACCTTTGGGTGCAACCATAAATACATCTAAATCATTTCTTGCTTTGATTAAATCATAATGAACATTTAATCCATGAGCAAATGCAATGCTTGTTCCCTCTTTAGCTCTTTGTTCAATATGGTTTTTATAAATTTGAGCTTGCAGTTCATCAGGAGTTAATATCATAACTACATCTGCCCAAGCAGCTGCATCAGATAAATTCATTACTTTTAAACCTTTTGATTCTGCTTTTGCAATGCTTGAAGAGCCATCTCTTAAAGCTACAACAACTTCTTTAACACCACTATCTTTTAAATTTAAAGCATGAGCATGTCCTTGACTGCCATAGCCAAAAATTGCAATTTTTTTATCTTTTATAAGATTTACATCAGTATCTTTTTCATAAAACATTTTCATTATTGTTCTCCTTTATCATTTTTAGCTAAAAATTTCTGCACCTCTTGTCATAGCAATTGCCCCTGTCCTAGAGGTACTTATTAGACCTAGGGGTTTTAAGTTTAAATTCATCTTATCTATATCTCTTCTTAGAGCAGTAATCTGAATTACCATAGATTTTTTTGTTTTATCAATAATCACTGGATTAAATTTATTACAAGCTTTTAAACATTTTTGTATTTTATTTTTTGGTCCAACAATCTTTAATAAGGCCATTTCTTTAAAAATTACATTTTTATCCTCTCTTTTGAAATTAGCTACTTTATGAACTGGAACTAATTTTTTTAATTGTAACTTAATTTGATCAATCACTTGTGGTGTTCCTGTAGTTACAATAGTTATTCGAGAAATATTTTTTTTTGCATCAACTTCTGCGACAGCTAAAGACTCAATATTATAGCCCCTGCCTGAAAATAAACCTACAACTCTAGCTAAAACTCCAGCTTCGTTATCTACCCAGACAACAAATATATGAGTATCTATTTTTCCTTTTTTTGTAGGTGTACTGTAAGCTGATTTAGATTTTACCATTAAACTAAAGACTTTCCTTTACCTGTAATTTTTTTATTTTCTTGATCTGTGGGTCCTAAAATCATTTGGTTATGTGGTTTTCCTGAAGGTATCATAGGAAAACAATTTTCATCTGGATCAACTTGGCAATCAAATATCACAGGACCATTATGGTTTAACATTTCTTGAATTTTCTCATCCAGTTCATTTGGATTTTTAGCTTTAATTCCTTTACATCCATAAGCCTCAGCTAATCTTACAAAGTCCGGCAATGCCGCAGAATAACTCTCTGAATAATTTTTTTCATGAAGAAGTTCTTGCCATTGTCTAACCATCCCCATGTATTGGTTGTTCAATATAAAAATTTTAATTGGCAAATTATACTGAACTGCTGTGGACATCTCTTGCATTGTCATTAAAACAGATGCCTCACCAGCAATATCAATTACAAGTTTATCAGGATGAGCAATTTGAACTCCAACCGCAGCTGGTAGACCATAACCCATTGTTCCAAGTCCTCCAGATGTCATCCATCTATTAGGTTTATTAAATTTATAGTGTTGTGCAGCCCACATCTGATGCTGACCTACTTCTGTTGTAATAAAAGTATCTTGATTTTTTGTTAATTCATAAAGTCTTTTTACAGCATGCTGAGGTTTAATTCTTTGATTGCTGTTAACGAAACCTAATGAGTCTTTTGTTCTCCATTTTTGAATTTGCTCCCACCAATTTGATACATTCTGTTTGTTTGATGTTTTCAATCCATTTTGTTTTTTATTTAATTTTTTAATTGCTGCTTTAAGAACCTCATTAACATCGCCAACTATCGCTAAGTCCACTTTGATAATCTTATTTATTGAGGAAGGATCTATATCGATGTGTACTTTTTTTGATTTGGGTGAGAACTCATCGATCTTACCTGTAATCCTATCATCAAATCTTGCTCCAATATTAATTAATAAATCACAATCATGCATAGCGTTATTTGCTTCGTAAGTTCCATGCATTCCAAGCATTCCTATAAACTGATTATCATCTCCTGGAAATGCTCCAAGGCCTTGTAGAGTAGATGTAATTGGAAAACCAATAAGTCTAACAAATTCTCTTAGTGATTCACTCGCTTTAGGTCCTGAATTAATAACACCGCCACCACTGTAAATAATTGGTTTCTTTGCTTTTGATATTAAATTAATCAGTTCATCTATTTCTTTTTGAGAAAATTTATTATGTACTTTAGTCTGAGCTTTCTTTTTATTATTAAATTTAAAATAATTAGTTTTTGCAAATTGAATGTCTTTGGGTATATCAATTAAAACTGGTCCAGGTCTTCCTGTTGTTGCAACTTTAAAAGCATCATGAATAATTCTTGATAAATCTTTAATATCTTTAACTAACCAATTATGTTTTGTACATGGTCTAGTGATTCCAGTGGTGTCACATTCTTGAAATGCATCTGTGCCAATTAAATGTGTTGGAACCTGACCAGAAATACAAACTAGAGGAATTGAGTCCATGTATGCGTCTGTAAGAGCTGTAACCACATTAGTCGCGCCAGGCCCTGATGTAACTAAAACTACTCCTGGTTTTCCTGATGACCTTGCATAGCCCTCAGCTGCATGACCTGCACCTTGTTCATGACGAACAAGAATATGTTTTACTGTTTCATGATTTTTTAATTCATCATAAATAGGCAAAACTGCGCCACCTGGATACCCAAAAATAAATTCCACATCTTGATCTTCAAGACATTTAAATACGATTTCTGCTCCTGTTAATAATTTTGGCATTTCGCAATCTAGCTGAAGTTGTGCTGATTGGTCAAGTTTAA
>MDTE01007180.1_pt1 | contig 13010 bp, 11 predicted proteins | sample 811231 | NCBI WGS metagenome assembly MDTE01 (sample SAMN05326651, study PRJNA326480) | marine metagenome | isolation source: seawater | place: Indian Ocean: Red Sea | collected 2010
CATAGCTCAACGGTTAGAGCAGCAGACTCATAATCTGTTGGTTCGGGGTTCGAATCCCTGTGGGCCCACAGTTTCTACTTAAATTGCCCTTCTCATAAAAAGTTAAATACATTTAAACTGAATTAATCGAACCAAAAAAAAGTTAATATTGTATTACTTCTCAAAAAATAATTTGACACAAGCCTAAAAAGCCTTGAAGAATGTATACTATAGTATTCTAGTTATAATTATTTACATTATTAGTTCTTTTAAGTAATCCAACTAAAACCAGTTAAAAAAGTATATAATCTAAAATATATATTTTTTCTTATTTTTGATTAATTTGATAAAATAATTTTTTAAAAGATCTATCATTGGATAAGTCGAACAAATGAACAGAATGATTTCAACAGGAACTCGCATTCGCATAACTGAACTTTGAGATTTAGAAAATAATATTACTACAAGCGAAAAATAAATTAGGATAAAGACAGAGGTTAATACTAATGGTCTATACTTACGGTTAAAAAAAATGATAACTGTTGAGAAAATCAAAAGCATTGGCATGATCGGTCTGTAAAAGTATGAATAAATTACTACATATAATTTCTTGCCAATTTCAGGAAAGTAAATAAAGGAATCAGTCTTATTTGGAGAAAACATTCTGTTTTTAAAAAAATAATGCCAGTACTTTAATTGAGAAATCACAAATTCCAATTTTCCATACTTAATTATGCGGTCTACAAATTGAGTATCATATTTCTGTTGCCAACTTAATGATTTATATATGTTCCTAAAATCTTTATTATCTTCTCCATTGAGTGCTAATGCCTTTTTTAGATCACCATTATTTTTCAAGTGCTCATATATTGGAGTCCCTTCACCATATTTAATTAATCCTGACCTAATAGAAGCCATACAAATATTTACTGTTAAAGTTTTTCCTTTTTGTAGTTTTACGTCACCAAAATAATTAATCCCATCCCAAAGAAAAATTATCAAGAAATGAGTCCCTATCAATAATGTAGATATTTTTATAAAACTAATATTTTTATTTTTGTTCAATAAAAAAATCGATATCAAAATAGGCAAAATCCCTAGAAGCCAGACAGGTTTAATAAGGGCGGCTAAGCCGCTTATTGTTCCGATAAGAACAAGATTTTGCTCATGGAAAAAATTACCTGAATTATAAATGAAAAATAACACCAATATCCAACAAGTCGTAATTGCAAAGCACAATAACATTTCAGGGAGCATGATAGATGTGTGATAAAGTTGAGATGGATTTACTCCTGCTAATAAGCAAATTATTAATGCTATAAACGGATTAACCTTTATATAATTAAGAAATAAAAAACAAATTAATATATTTAATGAATGAAGAGTTATTTGCATAAGAAATATCTTCTTTGTCAATTCCAGTTCTCCAAGTAAGGAGGATAGCTTCAAAAACAACGGATAAATAGGAGGTCTAAAATTAGAGTTTTCATCAAATAAATTATTTGATAGCGTTATATAGTCATATGAGTCAGGCGATATAGATGCATTGAGTGACGGATTAGACCATATCCCAATTATAAAAATTTGGCAAAACAGAATTAAAGATAGATAAATGAGCTTAGCTTCTTTTAATTTGAACATAAAAAATAACTATTTTAATAGAATCTTAAACATTTGATTATTATAAATACTTTTCACTTACAATAGAAAATTATAAAATCAATTTATATTATTATCTGATGGTTTTTATATAAATTGTTAGCAAAACAAACTTATCACAATTATCTAAAAATTTTAGTAAATATAGTATTACGTTTTATTAATATCTAATTTTACCGAATGAAAGGCATATCACTATAATGAAATTATTTGTTCAAATTCCATGTCTTAATGAAGAATCAATAATAGAAAAGACCATAAAAAATATCCCTAAACATATTTCAGGTATTGATGAAATAGAGATTTTAATTATTGATGATGGTTGCACAGATAACACAATTAAGGTTGCAGAAAGCTGTAATGTAAAGCACTTTGTTAGGCATGAACGAACTTTAGGGTTAGCATCTGCTTTTAGAAGCGGTATTACATATTGTCTTAGAAATGGTGCAGATATTATCGTTAATACTGATGGGGACAATCAATATGAGGGTGAATGTATAAAAAACCTTGTTGAACCGATCGTAAACAAAAAGTATGATATTGTCATTGGTTCAAGACCAATCAATAAAATCGAATCGTTTTCCTTTAAAAAAAAAATATTACAAAAACTAGGTAGCTACGTTGTTCGCTTGGTTAGCAATACGAATGTTCAAGATGCAACTTCTGGATTTAGGGCTTTGAGTAAATATGCTGCTAAGAAGATTAGAATAATTGATGACTACACATATACCTTAGATATGATAATTTCATCTGGCAGAAAAAATATTAATATCTTATCAGTTCCGATAAACGTTAATCCTCCCACAAGGGAATCCAGACTTATTGATTCAACATTTGACTATGTCTTAAAATCAATAAAAACTATATTTAGAATATTTATAATATACTCCCCCTTGCGATTTTTCACGATAGTTGGATCAATATTTTCTATTTTTGGATTAGTACTTTGTTTTAGATGGCTTATCTTATATTTTATTTTTGAACACTCAAGGACACACATGCCTAGCCTAGTCTTAGCTAGCATTACTTTAAGTATAGGATTTTTATTTTATGGGATTGGAATATTATCAGATTTAATATCTGTAAATAGAGAATTAATGCAAGAAATTAGAGAAAATCAAAAAAATTAATGATCTTAATCTATGTTTTTGTTTGTATACTATGATTAATAGAAATCTATACATTAAATCTTGTAAAAAGCAGTTAGAAAAAATTTTATCTTTACAGGACAGAAATCAATTTTCTAAGACTTTTGGATGCTTTGATAGAAATTATTGGCACTACAAGACAAGAGACTTCCCCAGTGCAATGTCACAAGAGTTTACACTTCCTCTTGCTTTCGCCTATTCTACAAAATTCCCAAACAACACATTTTATAAAAATAAAAATATTTATAACTGGATAATAGCAGGTATTGAGAATACTATTTACCAATCTAAACCTGATGGGTCTTTAGATGATTACTACCCTTTTGAAAGAGCCTTGGGTGCATCAGTTTTTACAACTTATGCTTTAACAGAATCATGTATAATTTTGGGATTAAATAATGATAAATATATAAATTACTTTATTTTATCAAATAAATGGATGATGCAATCAAATGAAAGTGGCATGCTTTCTAATCACCATGCTATTCAAGCAATGTGTCATTTAAACCTATATCGTCTTTCAAACGAAAAAAAATATCTAAAAATAGCAGATGAAAAAATTAAAAAAATAATTTCCATGCAAGATGATGAGGGATGGTTTTTAGAATATGAAGGATGCTCTCCAAGTTACCTTACTGTAACTATTGATTTTTTATCTCAGTTTCACTTACATAGACCATCTGATAAGCTCAAAAAATCAATACTAAAGTCAATAGATTTTTTTTATGATATTCAACATCCTGATGGAACTTGTGGTGGAGATTACGGCTCTAGGAACACTTGTTTTTTCCACCCTAATGGTTTTGAAATAATGTCTAGTTATTCAGAAAAAGCTTCAAAGATTGCCAACTCGTATCTAGATGCCCAAGAGAAAAACCTTTACCCTGTTCAAGATGACGACTACACATTCGCTCATAGCTTTATTTCAAATTTTTATGCTTATCTAAATTGTAAAAGAGAGGATTTTAATAATTTTAACCATAAGAATTTTCAAAAAGATCGAATATATAATTCTGCTGGTTTTAAGATAATTTGCAGATCTGGTTTTTGGGCTATTTTCAATTTAAAAAAAGCCGGTTTAGGTAAGATATATTATAATAATATTTTAAAGTTTAATTATTCAGGTGTCATAATAAAAAATAACGGAAATGTTTATACAAATGCACTACAGAAACTAAAATCTGATTTTAAATTAGAAAATGATGTAGCTGTAGTAGAAAATACATTTATAGCGCATAATCAAAAAATACCAACCCTTTACAATTATTTCATATTTAGGTTATTTCTGATAGTATTTGGAAGATTTGAAAAAGTAAGCAATTTCACAAGAAAATTTTTACAGAGGATCTTGATTTATAAAAAAAATATGAAAATCTATTTTTCAAAAACCAGTATTACTTGGTCAAATAATAGATTAATACTAAAAGTTGTTGTTGAAGGAAAGTTTAATGGTTCAGAACAAGTATACATTCCAAAAAATTTTGTTCCAATTTATACGGCTATGTCTGAATATTTTTGCTACTCTGAGTTACATACAGAAAATAAAAACCTTTATAAAAAAGGTAATCAGTACATCTTTGAAATCTTTTATAAAATTTAGCATCCGCGTTCTTATATTTAGTTTTCTGGTGCTATTTGTAACCTCGAAATTAAGTTTAAATGCTTTTCTTGAATCTTTGTGGTTAGTAAATAGAAATTATTTTTTATATGCAATTGCATATTTTTTTGTGTACCCATGGTTTGGAATATTTAGGTGGTACAAATTAGTCTCTAATCGTTACCATATTAGTTTTTCTAAAGCGATTAAAATATATTTCTTTGGCGAAGGTCTTAATCTTATACTTCCTTCAAAATTAGGAGATCTATCAAAGGCTCTTTATTTAAAAAATTATAAAATAAGCCCTTTCTCTTATGCAAGTGGAACGGTTGTATATGAGAAAATCTTAGACTTATTATCAATTATAATAATATTTATCTTATCATTTCTCTTGAAAGGAAGTTTAACGCTAAACAACCAAAATCAGATTTTTGCTTCCATGTTTCTTATTTCTTTAGTTATTATACTTTTATTCAATATGCATTTTCTTGGAGATATTATTCTACGTTTGACTCCCAAAAACTATAGAAGTAGCATCTTATCTTTGTTAACTTTTTTAAAGTTTTTTAAAACTTTGAAGCAAGACCCCTTTACAATTTTGTTTTTTATATTTTTTTCAGTTTTGTTTTGGGCCGGTCATATGTTTCAAATCTATTTATTTATTTTGGCTGCCAATATTGATATAACATATTCTCAGGTCCTATTATATATGCCTGTTGTTATCATAATTAGCTTGATACCAATATCTATTGCCGGTTTTGGCACAAGAGAAATCTCTCTATTATATTTTTTTGAGAACCTTGCATTACCAGAGAATATTGTGCTAGCATCACTAATGATCTCATTACGTTATATAATACCAGGATTATTTGGTTTGTCATTACTTTTATTGTTCGGTAGGAAAGATTTTTTCAAAACAGTAGTCTAAAAACAACCTAAAAGGAGAATATTGACTATTATTATTTTCCTAAAATAATTTATCAATAAATTTAGAAGATGTGCTATGATCACTAAATCCACCGTACTTTTTTTAATTGACAATTATTGGTACTCTTTTTCAATGGGAGATATAATTATTCTCACGATTGAATCAATGGTAATGAAAATTATTAATTACCTTTTTTACCTTAATTTTAATTTTCTTTTTTATTTTTAGGAATTATGAGATCCAAATTAAAGAAATTCTAATAGTTAGAACGCTATTTGTTTATATACCCACGAAATAATAGGTTCAAAAAATCTGCAGGCCCAGTATTCGAATACTCACACGCTCGTGCTCAAAGGAATGATTGTCTCAATGTTGGTCTACAGATTTTTATTATGTAGTTTACACCTATCTATCGCAGTAGTGATTAACCATGAGATTAATATTTATAGCTGTTTTTCTTAGTAGCATTCTTTTGCCAATTGATGGAATAATTATATTCAATGATCAAACCGTTATTAGTGGTGATGTAAAAGAAATTGATAATAAATCTGTATCAGTAATACCTGACGGTTTGAATTTCCCTGAGGATATACTATTGCAAAGTATTGATTCAGTAAAAATAAAAAACGGTATGATTCCTATTGCTAATGGAAAAGTCATTTTCTACTATCAAAATGGAGAATTCTTAGATCCTCAAAAACTTAGAGATAATCAACAACTTAACTCATCACCTGATTATGAATATGTTGAATATGTTCTTGTACCAAACTGGAGTTTAAATTTTTACACTGGTCACCCTCTTCCAGCTCCTTTGAGAGGTGAATCCTTCACATCTGAGTTCGACGAAGGTAATTTCATTTATGGTTTATCAGTTGGTAGTCCGTACGGTTTTTTTGCAGGAAATTTTTATATGAACTTTATTGCAGAATTTGCATACTACAATTGGCAACAATCAAACAATTTGAGTGGACCAAGCTTTGGAGGACCCGCTTACCAAATTGGAATAAGTCCTGGATTTTTTATTGGAACTACAAGTTTTAGTGCTACAGCATGTACTGGTTTTTATAGTTCCAATGTTTTTGATTCAACTAGGGCAGATTATGTTAGTGACCTTACGGCTGGTGCTATTTTGGGTGGGAGCATTGATATCCCTCTTGGAGAAATCATTTTAGAAAGATACGGTTCTGTTGAACTTTTTAAACCTTTGAACCTTTTCATAGGACAATTTGTTGATTTACAAATTTTGAATGGTTTTAGAATTAAAGAAATTGAGGAAAAATTAAGCGCCTTTGAAATGAGGATTACAGGACGGACAAATCTAATCCGAAAAGCTGACAGATCAGATGGTCAAAATCAAGCTACATATTGGATAGACCTAGGTGTTTCTTTTGGGTATGAATTTGACTATGGAGGGCATCCAAAACTTCCATCTTGGATCAAATGGCCTTTTTAATTCTTTAAGATATTTTCTCATGAAAAAATTTATTACACTACCGCTCTTTTTATATTTTATTACAATATCTTTTGCCCAAAATATTTACCAAGGTGAAATAGATTTTAATTATAATGGAACTGTAAATGGATCTTTTACTTCTATTTCAGAAGATTCATTAGTTACAGGACTAACAATTAATCAAATTGTAAACGACACAGCTTTGGTGATTATGGTTTCTATTACTCAACAGAATGAGAATGAATTCGATTTGTTCCTTGCTGTTTTGAGAGATACTATATTCCCGATTCAACCTAGAAGTTGGAATATCCCTGGTGAAGGAGATGAAAATAATCCTTTGAGCCTTGAAAGCATTCTTGTTTTCATGCCTCAACTAGATTCTTCTTTTGTCGAGAATATTTTTGATTTCTTTTCTGATACATCTGCGAATCAAGACCCTGATGAAATATTTGAAAATATTTTTTCTTCTTTTTCAAATAATTTGTATCTTGGTTTAGAAGGTGATCTAGAAGTGATTATAGCAACAGACTCAGCTTTAGTTGGAACATTTAATACTGTAATGCTTAAACCTGCTTTTTATTTCCCACCTCATACTCTAAGCATAAATGATGGAAACTTTAACCTTAATAATTTAGAAGCCCCCATTTTAAGCACTTACTATTCATCATCTGTAGCCAGTCCAAATGTTTCCTTGCTACCTCCATTCCCAAATCCTTTTAACCCTAGAACTAAAATGAAGTTTTTCATTCAAAACTCTATTGAAAATGCCTTGGTTACAATATACAATTCGAATGGTCAGCAAATAAACACTCTATTTTCTGGAGCTTTATCATCTGGATCCCATACCTTTTACTGGGAGCCAAAAACTTTAGCAAGCGGTATGTATTTTTTTGTTATTCAAACACCCTTTTCTATTCAATCTCAAAAACTAATATATTTAAAATAAATGTCTACAATCAACTTAATCCATTTTGAAGTCCTTAATAATCTTTTACTTTTGCAGTGGGATGACCAGTCAGAGAATGCACTTCCATTAAAGTCAATTAGAGACAATTGCCCTTGTGCACATTGTTCAGGTGAAACTGATGTTTTTGGTAATATCTATAAGGGTCCGCCTCAAATCATGAAAGAAGAAAGTTATCAAGTGACTGGTATACAGTCTATAGGGCATTATGCTATTCGACCATTTTGGAACGATGGTCACTCGGACGGAATTTATTCTTTCGATTTTTTAAAAAAGCTTTGTGAAACTTTTGACAAGTAATGCTTAAGGCTTTCTTTAGAACTTTATTCCTAATAATATTTTTATTTGCAGAGAACAATATTGTTCAGGAAATCAAACTAAAGGGATTAATAACAAACCCAAAGCAAGAAATTTCCGGGATGGACTGGTTTAATGATAAACTTTTCTTTCTTCCTGAAAATTTAGGTGGATATTTATTTATGTCAACAAAAAATGAAATCCACGAGCAAATAACTTCAAAAAAAGGTTATCTTGAACCAAAAAAAACAATATTTAACACCCCTGATTATTCAAAATCTATCTTGGGATTTGATGGTTTTGAAGCTATCACCTTTAATGGAAATGAAGTTTATGTTACTATTGAGGCAGAGCAAAATGGTATGATGGTTGGGTTTCTTGCTTGGGGTCGAATAGATCCAAATTCATATGAGATAACTATTCTAAATGAAGATATTTGCAGAATTGAAACCCCAATTCAAATCGATAATTTGAGCTTTGAAAGTCTTATTAATCATAAAAAAAGAATGTTATTATTATATGAAGCTAATGGCTCAAATTTGAGAAAAGATCCGTATCAACTTTCAATATCTACTGATGATTGTTCTTTAGAAAAAATCAAAGCGCCTAATATTGAATATCGGATAACAGACGCAACAAAAGTTGAAAGCAATAAATTCTGGGCGATTAACTATTATTGGCCAGGAGATAAAAAAAGCTTAAAACCTGGAATGGATAAGCTGAATGAAAATAAAGACATTGATGATAGTCAGACGATTGAACGATTGGTCGAATTTGAAATTAAAAAAAATCAAATCAGTTTAACAAATAAAGAACCTGTTAAATTATTTTTAGAAAAAGGAAATTCAAGAAATTGGGAGGCGATTGTTCGATTTGAGAAATCAGGTTTTCTTATCTCAACTGATAAATACCCTAGAATGATTCTCGCTTATGTGAAGTTATAAAAATACTGCTGATAAATGATACCTATGAAAAAAATATTAATTGTCTACACCTTGCTATCTTCTTTTGTTTTAGGCTGGGGCAAAACAGGGCACAGAATTACAGGGGAAATTGCAGAAACATACCTGACAAAAAATGCAAAGACTCAAATAAAAAAGCTTATGGGACACCATGATCTTTCCCGAATGAGTAATTGGGCAGATGAAATAAAGTCAGATCCTAAATGGAAAAAAGCAAATGACTGGCATTGGTGCACAATCCCAGATGGTGAAACATATGAAAAAGGTAAGTATTCTGGTAAAGCTGTAGAAAAAGTGAATGAATTTGTTATAATATTGAAAAATAAAAAGTCAAAGAAAGAGGATAAGCAAATAGCTTTAAAATTTATTGTTCACTTAATTGGCGACTTACATCAACCTCTTCATGTTGGAAATGGTTCAGATCGGGGAGGGAATGACATACAACTAAGCTGGTTTAATGAGCCTACCAATCTTCATAGTATTTGGGATACTAAATTGATTGATTTTCAAAAATTAAGTTACTCGGAATATGCCAATTATATCTTGCTGGATGTAGATAGAGGCAAAATTAGGAAATGGCAGGGAGATAATATCCTAACATATGTTCATGAATCTAGAGATTTACGAAATCAATGCTATCAATACTCAGGAGAGAATTTGAAATGGGAATATTTCTATAAGCAGAAAGACTTGTTAGAAAAAAGATTGCTGCAAGGTGGAGTACGTTTATCTGGAGAATTAAACCGAATATTTAAATAAAATTAATTGGCACTCCCTTGGGCGGCTACTTCATCAGCTCTTTTTTTCATTTCTTCTTCATCACCTAAATAATAACTTTTAATTGGATTTAAATTAGACTTCAATTCATAAACTAGAGGTGCTCCAGTGGGAATATTCAATTCTAATATGTCCTGATCATTTATTTTGTCAAGATATTTCACCAAGGCTCTTAAAGAATTCCCATGAGCAACGATTAATATCTTTTTCCCCTTTTCTAAATCCGGTTTTATAGAATTATCCCAATAGGGTAGAAATCGGTCTACAGTGTCTTTAAGGCATTCAGAAGCAGGTAGAAGGCCTGGGTTTAGATCAGAGTATTTGTTATCAAATCTAGGATGCCTTTCATCATCTATTTCCAATTTAGGTGGTGGAGTGGTATAACTCCTACGCCAAATATGGACCTGATCATCTCCGTATTTTTTTGCAGTATCTGCTTTATTTAATCCTTGTAGTGATCCGTAATGTCGTTCATTTAATCTCCAACTGTAATAAATAGGGATATGCTCCATATCCATCTCTTTAAGACAGATTTGCATAGTACGGTTAGCGCGTTTTAACAAAGACGTATGAACAACATCAAATTTAAAATTTTCTTTTGAAAGTAGCTTTCCAGCTTCTTTTGCTTCCTCTTCCCCATCTTTTGTTAGATCAACATCTTTCCAACCTGTGAATTTATTTTCCAGGTTCCAAACACTTTGACCATGTCGAAGTAGAACAAGTTTAATCATCTTAATATTTTTTTCAATTTATTTAGATTGCAATTTCTTTACGTTAAACTTATTACAAAAGAGATTTTTATTTATATTAAGATATTATGTGCGGTAGGAAAACTCTTTCTAAAGATATCACTTCTATTATTGAAGAAATGAAGATTGAAGAATGGAAGGCTCAAAGTTACAAGCCAAATTACAATATTGCCCCTACAAACTTTTCGCCCGTCATCATTAAAGATAAGATAAGAATAACTAAAATGATGCAATGGGGGTTGGTCCCATCTTGGTCAAAAAATGAGAAAATTAGTTCAAAAATGATTAATGCTAGAGTAGAAACCATTTTGGAAAAGCCCGTATTTTCTGGTTTGGTAAAAAGTAATAGGTGTATTGTACTAGCAGATGGTTACTATGAATGGACTAGACAACATCGCCAACCTTATTACATAACACATTTAGAAAATAAAATTTTACCCCTTGCCGGGTTATGGACCTCCTGGCAAAGCTCTAGTTCAAATATACTATCTACTTATACAGTAATTACAACTTCGCCAGTAAATAGTATTGATCATATACATAATCGAATGCCTCTTATTTTGGATAAAAATAGTATAGAAAAGTGGATTGACTGCAATCGATTTGCAATCTCAGAATGTCTAGAAGACATTTCCTTGATAAAACCTGATCTTAGGTTCTATCCAGTTTCTAAAATTGTAAACTCTTCAAAAAATAATTCTGCTCAAAATATTAAAGAAGAAAAGCCAAACCATAGTCTCAATTTTTTCCCTAATTAAATCCTAATACTTTACATGTATTTTGCTCAAGTGCATTAAGTAACGTTTTTCAAAAAATTCTAAAAATTTTAAGAAAAATTGTTTTTGTGACTTTTTGTATTAATTTGATTAAACTCAGCTATTAATTTGAATAAACTTTTCAAATACAACTAAGGAGAAACACATGAATCGTTACAAACGAATTTTTTCTGGTATCCTTTACTTTACTATAACGGCAATGTCATTTGCTCAAATGACTGTATCAGGTACAGTTACTGATGCTTTAACAGGTGAAGCTCTTGCCGGGGCAAATGTCGTTGTAGATGGAACAAGTAAAGGTGCGGCTGCTGATGGTAGAGGTGCATTTACAATAAGTAATGTTCCTAATGGAGCAACATTAACAGCATCAATGATAGGCTTTTCTGATAAATCAATGAATGCCTCTAGAACAATGAACTTTCAACTATCGCCATCTGCGCTAGAAATGTCTGGCCTCGAAGTACTGGCTTCCCGCGCAGACGAAAAAACGCCTGTGGCTTACACTACAGTTTCTAAAGCTGAAATGGAAGCGAGGTTAGGCTCCCAGGATATACCTATGTCTTTGAACACAACACCCAGTGTCTATGCAACTCAGCAAGGTGGAGGTGCTGGTGATGCTAGAATCAATGTCCGTGGTTTTAATCAAAGAAATGTTGCGGTCATGATTAATGGTGTGCCTCAAAATGATATGGAAAATGGTTGGGTGTATTGGTCCAATTGGGACGGTGTAGGAGATGCTACATCTTCCATTCAAATGCAGCGTGGACTCAGTGCTGTTAATTTGGCGACTCCTTCTATTGGGGGAACTATGAACATAATCACCGATCCTGCTTCCCACTCCAAAGGTGGAAAGTTTAAACAAGAACTAGGTGCAGGTTCATTTTTAAAAACTACACTTAATTACAACACAGGTTTAATGATGGGTGACAAACTAGCGTTAAGTGGAACTCTCGTTAGAAAAACTGGCGAGGGGTTCATAGATGCTACCTGGACGGATGCTTGGGCATATTATCTGGGAGCAAGCTATCAAATGAATGATGCCAACCGCTTCGAGTTATATGCTGTAGGTGCTCCACAGCGTCACGGTCAAAATTTGTACAGGCAAAATACAGCTACCTACTCACAAGAATTAGCTTCAGAGATGGAAGGTTATGACCAATCCGCATTTAATACTGATAGCTCAAAATTTCAGACAGAAGCGGGTAGGGAGTTTAATCAAAATTGGGCTCCTGTTTCATCTGATTACAAAGGTAAACAGTATTGGTATATGTATGGAATTGGCGGACTATTTGGAGGTGGAGAAAATCAAGATCGTCATAGTCCTGATTTCTTAAATGAAAGAGAAAACTTTTTTCATAAGCCTTTAGTTAATTTGAATCACTATCTTACTCTAAGTAACACCATGAGATTATCATCGGTTCTTTATTGGTCAGGTGGATCAGGTGGTGGTACTGGTACATACGGTAGTGTATCTAGAAAGCCCGCAGTTGAGGGTGAAAATTGGTGGGCAAGTTCTCCTTGGCAATGGGATTGGGATGCTGAAATAGCACAAAATAGTAGCAATATTGATTCTGCTTATTCCACAACAGAAAACCGATCCACTGGAATTCTAAGAAACTCTATCAATAGACAAAACACATATGGATTGATTTCAAAACTAAATTATGATCTTAGTGATGCACTAAAACTACAATTAGGGTTAGACTGGAGAACTGCTGGAA
>MDTE01009739.1_pt1 | contig 13010 bp, 16 predicted proteins | sample 811231 | NCBI WGS metagenome assembly MDTE01 (sample SAMN05326651, study PRJNA326480) | marine metagenome | isolation source: seawater | place: Indian Ocean: Red Sea | collected 2010
ATGTCCGATAAATACATGGTCAAAGGGTCATCCAGCTTTTCACCTGAATTAAATGCAGGTTCAGGTACAGTTGGTGTGAGCAGAATATCCACCTGATTAAAAGAAGATTTAAAATCGTTCTGGATTAACCTACGCATTCGTTGTGCATTTTCAAAGTAAGCATCATAATATCCAGATGAAAGTACAAAGGTTCCCAACATGATCCTCCGCTTGACTTCCTCTCCAAAGCCTTTAGTCCGCGTTTGTGTTGTTAATTCGATTGGGTTATCAGCATTTTCCCTTAATCCGAATTGTACACCATCATAACGTGCAAGATTCGATGATGCTTCTGCTGTAGTCAAAATATAATAAGTGGCAACAGAATAAGATGTATGCGGTAATTGAATTGGACAGACTTGATGACCGAAAGACTCAAGTGATTTGATAAAATTATCCAGCACATTTCTCATTTCTGGGTCAATGCCTTTACCCCAGTATTCCTCTGGGATCCCGATTTTAAAATTGGATTTTTGTTCTTTCCAAGGATCAAGTGGGTAATCCATACAATTTGCATCTTTAGTATCATGACCTGCGATTATCTCGAATAAGGAAACCATATCCGGGATATCTTTTGAGAATATGCCAATCTGATCAAAAGACGATGCATAAGAAACCAAGCCATAACGAGATATCCGTCCATACGTGGGTTTTAAACCGTAGATTCCACAGAATGCTGCTGGCTGACGCACGGAACCGCCTGTGTCGCTCCCAAGTGCTAAATCAGAGAATCCCGACGCTACTGCAACCGCAGAACCTCCACTTGATCCCCCGGCAACTTTTGTATTATCAATTGGATTTTTTACCGGTCCAAAAATTGAATGTTCTGACGAAGAACCCATGGCAAATTCATCCATATTTGTTGTGGCATTGATCGTTCCACCAGCGTCAAGAATTCGTTCAATAACGGTTGCATTATATATTGCGGTATAATTTTCCAGCATAAGAGATGCGCACGTGATTGACTGTCCCTTTATGTGGATATTGTTTTTTACCGCAATTGATTTTTGGCTTAATTGGTTTGAATTGGGGGAAGAGGATTTTAGCGGATTTTCAGATAAATCCGAAATGACGGCATTGAACAAGTCAGACATTGTTTATAAAAAGAAAATCAGGCCATTCAGATTAAGAACTCTGGATAAATTATTTATCTCCATTGGAAGATTCGGTAATGGATTTATCCACTTCTTCTTTAATATCTTTGGAGGCTTTTTTGAATTCCTTAATGCCTTCGCCAAGTCCACGGGCAAGTTCAGGAAGTTTTTTCCCTCCAAACACAAGCAGGATTACGACAAAAATAATAATGATTTCCCATGGTCCAAGCGACATAATGTCTCCTATCTGAAATAACGAAGAAAATACCAGGATGCGGTCATGCCAATTGCACTGGCTACACTGATATCAACAAAAAAACCGGTTTTAAAACGAATAACATAAAAATTGACCCAATTGTTTTCTGCAGCCCCCCAACCAAAAGGAATGCTGTTTAGAAAAAAATCCTTCACTACCCCATTAGGTAATGTTAATCCAATAAACTGACTTAAAACGGATCCTGCTACCGCACCAAAAAATAATAGCAGAAAGACAAATAAAAGCGATCTTTTTCTTTGCGGTTTTATCAGGCTGCTCCCAATAATGAATTAAAAATCTTCAGCCCATCCTGCGATGATAAAACAGGGTCAGCGGCCCGTTCCGGATGCGGCATCATACCTAACACATTTTTTTCTTTATTAAAAATGCCGGCAATGTTTGCAATGGACCCATTTGGGCTTCCTTTATCATGCTGCACATATGTGAAGGCAATTTGGTCATTATCATGTAATTTTTTCAATCCATCTTCGGATGTTTGATAATTCCCCTGTTTATGTGCCATGGGCATCGTTAGGTGATCGTTTAATTTCAATTCTTTTGTAAAAGGAGATTGAACGGATTCGACTTTTAGTGTAACATCCCTGCTTAAAAATTTAACTTTTTTATTTGTAATAAGAGCACCGGGTAAAAGACCGGATTCAACCAATACCTGAAATCCATTGCAAATTCCCAACACCAATCCGCCTTTATCAGCAAAATCAACAACAGATTTCATTATGGGTGAAAAACGTGCGATGGCACCAGCTCTTAAATAATCACCGTATGAAAATCCTCCGGGAACGATCAAACAGTCGTAATGCTCCACATTAGATTCTTTATGCCAGATAAAATCCACGGTGGAATTCAATAATTTTTTTATCACATAATATGCATCATGATCACAATTGGACCCGGGAAAAACGATGACACCAAACCGCATTCCTACTCCTCTATATTAAAAGTGTAGGATTCGGTGTTTGGGTTTGCCAGTAATTTTCTGCAGGCTGTATCCGTTAGTTCTTCAGCTTTATCTTTGGATACTCCATTGAAATTAATTTCTATGAGTTTTCCAATGCGGATTTCTTCCATGCCTTTGTACCCCATTGAGTCCAGAGCTTTTTTAACTGTGGAACCCTGTGGATCAAGAATTCCTTCCTTATAATTAATATAAACTTTTGCTTTCATAATTACTTTTATATTTTGGGTTAAATAGTTTCAGATTGTTTAAACTGTTTTAGCAGTCCATAAAAAATGTATAATGCCACAAATCCCATTAAAATGCGTGACTCGAAATTAAAATAAAGCCCGGCAATAAAACTAATGAGAAAACTCAATAGCATTACAATAAAAATAGTGTTTGCCAATCCAGAGTTAAAATTCAATAACGGGAATTTTGGATACCTGATTTTGCTGACCATTAAGAATGAAATTGAAAATACAATTGGAAGGATCAAGCGTGGCTGTGTGTATTCTGGGTTGATGGATCTTTCTTGAACAGTAAAAAGCACCAAAGCAGAAATTGCCAAAGCAGCAACGGGTGTTGGCAGCCCAATGAAGATTGATTTTGGGGTTTCCAATTGCCCCACGTTAAAACGGGCAAGACGAATAGCGCCAAAAATCATAGGAGCCGCAGCGATCAATTCTCCTGAAATTCCGGGTAAACCAAATGTGTATAAATGGTAAACCATCACTGATGGCGCAAGGCAGAAACTCACCATATCTGCAAGTGAGTCAATTTCCATACCAAAATTGGTAGAAATTCCAAATGCTCTTGCCAGTTTCCCATCCATTGAATCGATAAATGCGGCAATGAGTACAAAATAGCAGGCAAGATTGAAATTTCCCTGCTGCACATTCAAAATAGCAAGGAATCCCAAAAATAGATTTATCAGTGTGAACAAACTAGGAATATGCCGTTGAAGCTTCATTGGTAATTCCCAATTATGGTCTCGCATGAAGTAACGATATCGCCTTCCTGAACTTGGATATTAAAATTTCCCGACACTAAGATATCCACTCTGGAACCAAACCGGATAAACCCCAATCTATCACCTTGTTTTACTTTCATTCCCGGCATCATATAATTTAGAATTCTACGTGCAATCAAGCCGGCAATCTGTTTTATCTTAAATTTACCATGGGTTGTTGTCTCAAAAAGGATTTCAGTTTGTTCATTGTCCAATGAAGCTTTATGATCGTAGGCAGCAAGAAATTTACCTTTATTATATTTTGATTCCAGAACATTTGCTGAAAATGGAACACATTGACTGTGCACATTGAAGACTGATAAAAAAATAGATATTTGTTTTGCCTGTCCAATATCAGAATCATTTACATCCAGAATTTGAACTATTTTTCCATCAGCAGGAGAAACAAAAATGTTATCACCTTCCGGTACGGTTCGAACAGGATCCCTGAAAAAATAAAGGCTGAAAAGTACAAAAATAAAATCAATATAAAATAACGATTTGACATATCCATTTCCGGTTTTTAATGCAATCATTCCCAAAACAATCAAGAGGATTGATGCAGGTATGAGTATTATTTTTCCTTCAGGAGCCATTAAGAGAGGTAACCGGATTTATTTAAATTTGAGCGAATACGATCACTTACAGATTCAATCTCGGGTTCAAATGATAATCCAGTCAATTGATTATGCAGCTGAATGTATTTTTCGGACAACTCAATTCGGATATCATCGGTAATTTCAGGTGGTTCTCCGTCACCGGAAAAACCTCTTTCCAAAAGCCATTTTCGGATATTTTCCTTATCCAGCATTTTCTGAGATTCACCTTTTTCAAATCGTTCTTCATATTCATCTGCAATCCAGTATCTGCTGGAGTCAGGGGTATGGATTTCGTCCATAACAATTAATTCATCATCAATAAGACCGAATTCATATTTTGTATCTACTAAAATTAGTCCTTTTTCTTTTGCCCATTTTTGTCCTTCCGAAAAAAGGATCATTGCATATTCTTCAGCTTTTGCATATACATCCGGATCAACTATACCACTTACAATTTCATTTCTGGAAATGGCTTCGTCATGAAATCCATATTCAGCCTTTGTTGTAGGCGTAAGTATTGGCGAATCAAATTTCTGATCCTGTTTTAAATCCTGTGGAAATGGCAACCCATATCGGGTATGTTTGCCTGCCTGATAATCCCTCCATAAACTACCGGTTATATATCCTCTTACGATGACCTCAACGGGCAATGGTTTGGTCTTTCGTGCAATGATTACCTGTGGATCCGGGATATCCTTTACATGGTTTGGAACTGCATCAGAGGTTTTGTCAAACCAGAAATTTGCAATGCGGTTTAAAATTTCGCCTTTGTAAGGTATTGTTGTTAATACACGGTCAAAAGCGCTCACTCGGTCTGAGGTGATCATCAATAAATTTTCACCTAAGTCATATACATCCCGCACTTTTCCTTTATATGGATTGTTGAGACCATCGTAAGTAAATTTGTCGAGGGTATTGTTTAATTGGTCTTTAATCAATTTCATTATGCTAATCCTATTCTTTCATAAATTTTATTTACACTCTGTTTGATTTTATCCATATCGAATAATTTATCTAATTCCTTTTTTGTAAGCAATTTTGCTGCATCCTCATCATTTAACAAAACTTGTTTAAAGTCTATTCGTTCTTCCCAGACTCTCATGGCATTTTTTTGAACCAATGTATAGGCATCTTCTCGTGTCATACCTTTTTTTATCAAAGACAACAAGACCTCCTGACTATAAATGAGCCCGCAGGTTAAATTAATGTTTTTCATCATATTTTCCGGATAAACCAATAAGTTTTCAATGATATCTGTCATCTTCATCAAACTGTAATCCATAATCGTTGTTGAGTCCGGAATGATTACACGTTCAACAGAGGAATGGGAAATATCTCTCTCATGCCATAAGGCAACATTTTCCATTGCAACATGGGAATTCCCACGTAGCAGCCTTGCCATTCCTGTAATTCGTTCGGTCACGATTGGATTTCTTTTGTGCGGCATGGCAGAAGAACCCTTTTGTCCTTTTTTAAAAAACTCTTCTGCTTCAAGAACTTCTGTTCGCTGTAAATGCCGAATTTCAATCGCAATTTTCTCCAGCGTTGCCCCGATAATTGCAAGCGTTGTCAAATATTCCGCATGGCCGTCACGTTGTACAACTTGATTAGAAATGGTTGCTGCACTCAAACCCAGACGGTTGCAGACTTCTGATTCTACCTGTGGTTCTAAATGTTGGAATGTTCCCACAGCTCCTGATACTTGTCCAATAGCAATGGCATCAATAGCTCGCTCCCAGCGATATATATTTCGTTTGATTTCTTCACTCCAAAGCGCAAGTTTTAATCCAAACGTAATCGGTTCAGCATGGATTCCATGCGATCGACCCATTTGGAACACATGTTTAAATTCTAATGCTCTTACCCGTAATACATCGTGAAATTTATTCAATTTGTTCAGAATGACCATTCCGGCTTCTTTGCATTGAAGAGCAAGGGATGTGTCCAGCAGATCGGATGAAGTCATGCCCATATGAATATACCGTGAATCAGGACCAATATATTCTGCCATATTTGTCAAAAATGCGATTACATCATGCCGCGTAGTTTTCTCTATTTCTAAAACTCGGTCAATGTCAAATTTGGCTTTTTCTCTTATAACATTCCATGATGATTCCGGAACAATACCGCGGTCACACAAGACTTCTGTTACGGCTAATTCTACTTTTTTCCAGGTTTCAAATTTATTTTGATCAGACCAGATTTTCTCCATTTCTGGTGTTGTATAACGGGGTATCATTTACGTTCAGCCAACCTTAATTTTCTATATTCAACAATTTTGTTATGCCAGACTTTTAAGGTTACTTCATCGCCAACTTTCAAAAGACTTTCATCGATAACTCTTAAAATGTCATCACGACTGTTTATCATGCGTTCGTTAACTTCAAGAATGACATCTCCAACTTCAAGGCCTGCAATATCGCCTGCGGATTTTTTTTCAATATCAGTTATGATTACGCCATTTGATGAAGGCAATTGCAAATATTGCTGTATGAAAGGGTCAATCCGTTGAACATGTACACCGGTTGTGAAATTACGCTCGACTTTGCCATGCTGCTTTAACTCTTCCGCAATCTCTTTTACTCTATTGATTGGGATGGCAAATCCAATTCCTATGGATCCGGTAGAAACGTTATTTCCCGTCATGATAAATGTGTTCAGTCCAATTATCTCTCCCAGTGCATTCACCAATGGTCCACCACTGTTCCCTTGGTTTATGGAGGCATCCGTTTGGATCATATCTTGATAGACGCGTCCGGATTCTTTTAATCCAAAATCCATGTGCAGGCCACTGACAATTCCAATGGTTGCTGTTGGCTTATTAGAAACATCAAATAATCCTAATGGGTTGCCTAGTGCAATCGCCCACTCACCAACAAACAAGTCATCCGAATTACCTAACTCCGAATAGGGTAGGTCTATTGCATTCAACTTCAATAATGCAACATCTGTTAGATCATCCATGCCAATAATCGTTGCATCATATTGTTTCCCGCCCGGCATAGTGACAAGAAGTTCATGTGCATCTTCTACAACATGTGAATTGGTTAGAACGTAACCATCTGAACTCACAATAAGTCCTGAGCCCATACTTTCCACTTTATAAGATCTCGAGTAGGGGAAAAACCCACCCCAGAAAGGATCGAGTAAAGTACGTGGTCGAGTTCTTTTCAATTGCGTAACATGTATGCTGACTACAGATGGGGAAACTTTCTCAACAGCCTTGCTAATGGCTGTATGTCTGGATTGAATAATTTCGTCTTGAGTATCCAAACCCATTAGGATAGAAACCGATAAAATCCATGTTAATAAAATCAGTAATTTGTAATAAACAGATTTACTCATATTCTATTCTCCATAAATATAATCCATGTGCAGGCGCTCGAAATACCTGAATATTCTTTTCATGCATATTTAGCAGGTTTTTAAATTGGTCAATTATATATCTTCCGCGAGCAACTTCAGTCATGGTGCCTACAAGATACCTTACCATGTGCTGAAGATAGCGGTTTGCGCGAATGGTAAAAATCAAATTGTTTTTATCCAATGTCCAATTACATGTAAATACATTGCAAATTTTATTCTTCACATCGGAATTTGCTTTGCAAAAAGACGTGAAATCATGTTTTCCAATAATCAATTTTGCACATTTTTCCAATAATTCCAAATCCAATTCTCGAGGTAAATACCATTCTCTATTTTTATTCAGAGGAGAATACTCAGTTGAAATAAAATAACGATATTCCCGAACTTTTGCTGAATATCTGGCATGAAAATCTGGATCAATCTCTTCACAGGTTTTAATCCAGATATCTTTTCTGATATTTCCGTTGAGTGCATTTTTTATTTTTTCAGGAGTATGAATTGATTCCAAAAAAACATGTGCTCCCTGCTCTTTTGCGTGAACCCCTGCGTCCGTCCTGCCTGCCCCTGTCAATTTAATTTTATTTTGTTGAAAAATTTTTTGTAATGCATATTCAATTTCTCCCTGTACAGTCATGTTATTTTTTTGAATTTGCCAGCCTGAATAATCTGTACCATCATATTCGATTGTTAATTTGAAATTTCTGGGCAACAATTTCAGGGATATAGAATTAAAGTAAGCAAATATGAATTTAAAAAAGAGGGGGAAATTTAGAAGGTTTTACTGCTTAATTTAAAGTAGGTTCTTTAAGATCTTTTAAAGGGAATGATTATAAGATTGACTAAATTGGTGACATAGGATTTAACCTCCAACTTTATAACTATCCTGTATTAATTTACCCACCATTTCAACTTAATTGAGATTTATGAAAAGAAATATAAATTTAATAATAATCTTATCGGCAATAATTTTAGTATCAAACTGCGCACATATTGCCAGTAAGCTTATACCCTTTCAACCGCTACCGGCTCCATCGGGAGAATTCTCTGTAGGAACAGTTGTATATCATTGGCGGGACTCAACTAGAATGGAATGGTTTTCAGAAAATGATGAAGATGATGTTCGTGAATTAATGGTGCAATTATGGTATCCAGGAAAACCAAATGAAAAAGCATTAACAGCTCCCTATATGGATAATCTGGAAGCAAGAATCCCAGAATTTGCAAAACAAATTGGCATCCCGGCATTTATGTTTAAACATTTAACCAAGGTAACAACACATTCATTTTTTAATCTTGAACCCATTGATGATCAACTACCGGTTGTTGTGTTTTCACATGGTCTTGGTGGAATGAGGACACAGAATACAGTGTATATGCAGGCATTGGCAAGTCAGGGATATCTTGTAGCAGCTATGGATCATCCCTACGATGCTAATATTACAATTTACCCTGATGAACAATCCGTTTTATATGCATCAAATCTTCCAGAAAATGTTACAGATTCAATGGCAGCTGTTATCAGACACAAGCAATTGAATACTCGTTCTGCGGATGTCTCTTTTGTGATTGATCAGTTGGAAAAAATGAACACCGGAGAAACCCAATCAAAATTTTTACAAAAACTACTTCTCGATAAAATTGGTGTTTTTGGCCATTCTTTTGGAGGTGCAACGAGCATTCATTCTGCATTTCATGACGAAAGAATATCCGCATGTTTGACTCTCGATCCTTGGTATGTCCCGGTACAAGATGAAATCATTTTAACAGGACTAACTATACCATTTTTACACATTGGACAACCCAAATGGGACAAACCATTGAACTATGAAAAACGAGGTGAATTTTTTCAAAATTCCGGTTCCGATGCGCTTTTAATAACCATGAATGAGACAAAACATTTTGACTATATGGATATGCCTTTATTTACAACAGCTACGCAAAAATTTGGGTTAACTGGTGAAATTAAACAGAATCGCTTATATTCAATTCTTGTTGATCTTCATATTGAATTCTTTAATTCTTATGTTCGGGAACTAACGTCCTTTAAACCTGAATATTTCCAAAAAAAGTACCCTGATTTAATCATCATTTCAAAAGCACAAAATTATTCTCAAGTGACCCAATAATGAAGAAATTTTTACAAGCTCTGTATGTGCTTGCATTTTTTGGATTTTTATCAATCCTCCTCAAATTAAATCAACAGGTAAGAGAAGGAACATTTGATATAACAAGTATGCAAACTATTGAATTATTTATTTTCCTGATTATAGTAATTGCTATTTTTATCATTTTCAGATTGTTCTTTTTTGGTGAGGAAAAATAACCATGACGATAGGATTAGTCATCAGAACTTTGATTGTTGACGATCATAAAATTGTAAGGGAAGGATTAAAACTAATCCTCGATGATTCGGAGGATATTTCTGTTGAGGGAGAAGCTTCCAATGGGGAGGAAGCATTCAAACTGATAACTGAAAATAATTATGACCTTGTCTTGCTGGATATTTCAATGCCTGGGAAAAGTGGTTTAGAAGTATTAAGAGAAATCAAAAGTTATAAACCTGAGCAGAAAGTCCTTATTTTGAGTATGCACGGTGAAAATATTTATGCAAAAAGGACATTAAAAGCCGGCGCATCCGGATATATGACCAAAGAAAGTGCATCAACAGATTTAGTAGATGCAATTCACAAAATTCATGCTGGTGGAAAATATATTACCCCTGAACTTACCGAAATTCTCATTAAAGATATTGGTGGAGATATCTCCATTACTCCTCATGAAAAGTTATCAAATAGAGAATATCAGGTCTTTGAAAAAATTGCTTCAGGAAAAAAAGTGTTTGAAATTGCGGAGGAGCTTAACCTTAGCAGTAAAACAATTAGTACCTATCGCACACGTATTCTGGAAAAAATGAACATGGAAACCAATTCCGAGATAACAAATTACGCTCTTCAGAATAATCTTCTGTAAATTTGTAGGACACCGGACTACAATATCTACTGTAATCACCTTATTTGTCAACACATACAATACCCTTTAATATTTCCATCGTTAAAACTATGAAAGTATTAATAGCAAACAGGGTTGGCGCAAATGATAATTTGCTTTCAGATATCTTTGCAGGGTTGGAGGAATATGATTGCTACACATTAAATATTCCGTACCAATTTCTTTATGAAACATCGAAAGACATCGATCCGGACGTATTTATTCTGAATAAAGGATATGAAGGTTACGATGGCATCAGGCTCGTAAGACAGATTCGAACACATAAGCCGGATGCAATTGTGATTATGCTTACCGGTGATAGCTCTTCTACTTTACATCCTGAACTAAATACCTTAAAAGGTGATAAACTTGTACGATTAACAGATATAAATAGATTATTGAAAATTTATAACAGGATAAAATGGCAAACTCAGCCAGGGTTAAAGTATTATGAGCGTAAATGGTGTTTTTTCAGGCTTGATATTTCGAGCGTTCAATATTTGCTTGTAAATTTATTGAATAATTCCTCCCTTCCTAAAGCGAATCAAAGGATAATGGCAGCTGCGGTTTAAAAACCAGCTCACTCCATGCTAATTATACTTTGTCAAAAGAGCGGGTTCCCGCTCTTTTGTTTTGTAGAATTGACTCATTGTTGGTCAATGAGGCTCCTGCTGATTTAAGCGATATTCGTCCCGATTATCCTATATCTCAAATTATAATTTTATGAATGTATTAATCATAGAGAATTCAAAGTTATTGCGTGAACGATATGCACGAATTTTATCCTCGATAATTGGGATCGAAATGCTCACTTTAACGAGTATTTCTGCAAAGTCCATGCAGTTTATCAAGGCTAATAAACCCGAAGCCGTGATTATTGCTCAGGAGTTAACATCCGAAGATTATCAATCTAGAATTCAGGAAATTCGTGATATCCAATCTTCAACCATCATTATTTTGCTCACATCAAATCCATATTCACAAATGCAGAAATTGGGTGAGAAATGGGGGGCGGATTATGTTCTTGATAAATCCAGTGATTTTGATAAACTGCCTGAAATCTTCGAAAACTTCCACACCGCAAAAAGCTAATAATTCCTTCTTTATCTTAATCCTATTTTGGATTTAACTTTTTATGGGTAACAGAGTCTAAATATTCCCCATATTCATTATTATGCTAATTGACGATATCAAAAATAGAATTGCATCAAATATTCGGAATTGTAAAATTGAAATCATTGATGAATCACACATGCATGCTGGACATAAGAACAACAGGCAAGGTAGTGCTCACTTTAAAGCAGTGATTATTTCGGAACATTTTGAGAATCTGAGTCTTATTGAAAGACACAAAAAAATATATGCAATTCTGGGAAGTGATATGGGGACAACTATTCATGCTTTTTCAATGAAAACGTTTACCCCGTATGAATACAAATCCATAATTAACAAACAAACACTGGAGTAAAAAATGAAAAAAACCTCAATATTCTTAATTTTAATTATCGTTGGCTGTGCAGGGAAAAAGGGACCCGATCTGTCGCCTGATGCTTCACGGAAAACTATCGGAAATATGCCAACGTGGTTTGTCAACCCACCCACTGATGAAGGATATAGATTTCAGGCCGCTACAGCAACAAGTCAAGATATACAACTTGCATTGGATAAAGCACGCACATCAGCATCAACCACATTGGCAGGTTTGATTGAATCAGAATGGAATGCTGTGGTTAAAAGGGCTCAAGAGGAAACTGGACTGGGACCAGATTCGGACATCATTGACCATTTTTCGTCAACTCAGGAACAGATAATATCTAAACAGATAAATGATATGACTGTAAAAGAACAAACAGTTCAAGAAGAAAAATCCGATACAGGCAGAATATACCGTGCCTATGTATTAATGGAATTTGATGAGGGCGCTGCAGAAAAACGACTGCTTGCACAAATTAAGGCTGATGAACATCTATATACAGCCATTAGAGCCACAGAATTATATAACGAAATGGAAGACAAGGTTGCAAAATACCGTGAAAGGTATGGTAAGTAAAAAAAATCAAAGTCAAAGATAAAATCCCTGAAAATTCAGGGATTTTTTTCTATGCAATGAAATACTTTTTTCTGTTATCGATTGCTCTCATAACGTCCTGTTCTAAAGCACCGAAGCCTTTACCCGATTGGGTGACTCAATCAAAAAGCAATCCGGCTTATTGGCAGGGTGTCGGATCAGGTATTAACAGAGAGATTGCTGTCAGTAGCGCAACAAACTCCATTGCCTCTCAAATCTCAATTCAGGTTGAATCTAATATGAAAGATCTGAAAATTGAGAAAAATCAAGAAATAATCAATTATACACGCAATATAATTGAGACTAGAGTAAATATGTCTTTACCGGAAGTAGAAATAAAGGACGTAATTCTCCACGAGAACACTTGGTATGCCCGGGTGGAATTAAATAAAAAACTATATTTCAGTCTGTTGGAAGAAAAACGTGAAAATGCACGCCAGACTATTGTGGAGTTAGTCAAGGAAGATGAGAATTCTACTGTTGCTGAAAGAATGAATTCCTTGTATGCTGCTTGGCAGGAAATCACACCCTATCTGGATATTCCTATTTCTGCAGACATAAATGAAAAAAAAAATGTGAATCTTTATGCAGAGATTCAGTCTCAATTCAGAAAATTGATTGTGGGTTTAAACATAG
>MDTE01126578.1_pt1 | contig 13010 bp, 11 predicted proteins | sample 811231 | NCBI WGS metagenome assembly MDTE01 (sample SAMN05326651, study PRJNA326480) | marine metagenome | isolation source: seawater | place: Indian Ocean: Red Sea | collected 2010
ACCAGCTAGATCCCATAATAATGTTAAGACCTGTAGCTTCTGATAATTCCAGAAGTGCTTCTGGATCACGCTTAAGTCCTCTATTCGTTACATCTACAACAGTGCTTCCACCATTATTTTTAAACTCTAAAGCTTCTTTTATTGCTAAATTTACATCTGAAAGAATATAGTTATCTGCTATTGGAGCTCTATCTTTAGCTAAATGCAAATTGCCAAAATCAACTTTTGCATCCCACAAATTTAACTCTGTAGCAGGAAAATCTACTTCTATTGACTCCGAAGGAAAACTAGTTATTTTTGGAAACAATACATCTTCATCAGCTAGGTTTGATAAAGGTGTAAATTCAGTAGATTGTTTTTCTGAATTTGATTTATTTTTTGTGTAGATTAAAGGTTGATGAGGAAGGTGGCTTTTTCTTAAGTCTATAAAAAAATGTTCATGCATAATCGTCTTTTTTAAATTAGAAGGATCTATTAGACCTTTAACTGTCATTACTTTACCTGAAATATCCATTTTAATATTCTCTTTCATATAATTTAAATTATTCTGTCGGAGCGTAATGCAGATAATACATTTTGGAATCCATATAAAGTTTGATTTATATCATCATCAGTATGCTCTGATGACAGCATAAATCCTATTCCTCCCATTATATCTATTCCTTCATTTAAAAAAGCTAATTTTATCATCCTTGCCAAATTACCTGACGTAGCTTCAAATAGCTCTGAATGTGATACTTGAGATATCCCATTTAAATATTCTCCTTCTACACCTAAGGCCAGATGTACAATAGATGAAATTCCATGTACATGCCCTTTAACCTCCATTTTATCTAATACTTCTTTTAGACCTATTCTCAACTTATTAGCATTAGCATCTGCTTTTTCATTTATTGGCTCACTTGATATTATCTTTAATGCTTCTATCCCAGCTGTTGCTGAAACAGGGTTTCCGTTAAATGTACCTGGATGATACATATTCTTATGATGAGTTCCTTCATTTAATAAAGACATTATTTCTTCTTTACCTGCTACTGCTCCTCCTGGTAAACCTCCTGCAACAATTTTTGCCATAGTAGTTAAATCAGGTAATACTCCATATTTTTTTTGCGCACCACCTTTGGATATTCTAAACCCGCATATCACTTCATCCATAATCATAACCACATTATGTTTAGTAGTTAATTTTCTCAAATCTTGCATAAATTCAGGATTTTTCAAAGGTAGCTGTCCCCAATGTGCCCCAGTTGCTTCAAATATAATTCCAGCTACATCTGTGTTATTTTCAAGATAAGTTCTTAATTGTTGTATATCAGGTTCAAGAATAGCAATTGTTCCAGTTGTTTCTTCAGGAACACCAAAATCTGTATTTAATCCAGATTCTGGTACAACATAATCATGCCAACCATGGTAATGGTCTTTAAATTTTATAATCTTGTTTTTGCCAGTAAAAGCTCTAGCTAATCTCATTGCTAAAAGTGTAGACTCTGTACCTGATGCAGTAAATCTAACTAATTCAGCACTAGGAATTAAATTCTTTACTTTAGATCCCCAAATTAATTCTAATTCACTTAAAGCACCTAAATGAGTTCCCTGTTCTAGTCTTTTAGCAATTTTTTCCATTACAACAGGATGGGAATGCCCTAAAAGCAGAGACCCAAACCCCATTTGATAGTCGATAATTCTGTTGCCCTGTATATCAAATTTAATAGATCCTTTTGCATTTTCTACAAAAATAGGAAATGGTTTTTGAGGTCTAGATTCATGGCCACTACCAGCTATTATTCCTCCCCCTTTAATGAATAATTCTCCAGATCTTTTATATTTTTCACTATATTTTTTTATTATTTCACTCATTAGAATATCTTTTCTTTAAATTTAATCTTATTTGGCATAAGATACATAGGATATAAATAATTGTCAAACAAAAATTATTTAATAATATAAAAGTATCTTAAAGGTGTATTTATGGATATAAAATTATTCCAACTTCAATCATTAACAAGGGAAGAATTTTTAGAACATCAAAATTTAGGCCATTTTAAGGCAGCAATTGTTCCTATAGGAAGCACTGAACAACACTTAAACCATTTATCTATGAGTATGGATATAGATATGAGCAGATATATAGCTCACCAAGTTGCAGAGAAATTATATCCTAATGTATTAATCACTTCCCCTGTTTCTTTTGGAATAGCTGAACATCATATGTATTTTCCAGGCACTATTAGTGCTAAGCCAGGTAGTTTTCTTTCAATAATATTTGATCTTCTCGAAAGCTTACTGCGACATGGTATTAAAAAAATACTATTATTAAATGGGCATGGCGGTAATGTTTCCCCTATTGAAGGTGTTTATGAACAATGGAAATTACATTTAATTGCTACTCAAAATAATTCAATAAACTTGTTTGATAATAAAATTATAAATGACCATAGTGAATATATGGACGCTATTTTAAATAATACTAATAATAATATAGATATTAGATTTAATAGCTATTGGGACTTCATCCCACAAGATATGGTTGATTTAATTCTTGAAACAAAAGAATATCCTGGCCATGGAGGAGAATTTGAAACTTCTTTAGCAATGTACGCATTACCACATATTGTAAGAATGGACAAAGTACAGTCTTCGAATGAAATTGGAATACAAAAGTCATCTTCTGATAAGGGAGAAAAATTATCAATCCAGTCAATAAATGGGGTTGTAAATTCTATAAATGAGATGCTTATTACAAAATAAAGGTCAAATTTTATAAGGGGGAAATTATTGTTAAAAGGTAAAAACGCATTGATTACAGGTGCAAAACAAGGAATTGGGAAGTCTATAGCTATTAAATTAGCTTCCCAGGGATGTAATATTGGTGTTAATGACATTATTAAAGATGAATTTGCTCATGAGACTATAAAGATGTTAGAAAAATATAATGTTAATGTTTCATGGCATAAAGCAGATATTTCTTCTAAAACTGAGACAGATAAAATGATTGATAATTTTATAGACAAACATGGTGCTATAGATATATTAGTTAATAATGCAGTTTCATCTATTAAAAAACCTTTTCTTGATATTACAGAAAAAGATTGGGAATTTGAAGTTGGCAATGCGCTTAAAGGTTATTTATTTTGTAGCCAAAAAGTAGCTAATGAAATGATTAAAAGAAAAACTAAAGGTAGAATAATTAGTATTTCGAGTATTCATTCATTAGTTGCTGCAGATAATAATACTGTATATGGTATTTGCAAAGCAGGAATTAATCGAATGACTATGAGTATGGCTAAAGAATTAGGAAAATATAATATTATTTGCAATGCTATTGCTCCAGGTTATATAGACTCAAGACCTTTAAGAGAAGATAAAGAATATTTAAGGGCTGGTGAAGGATATGCAGATGAAGCTAAAACACATATACCTATTGGCATCGGAGGAGTGCCTGATAATATTTCTGATCTTGCTGCAGCACTATGTTCTTCCGTTGGAAATTATATAAATGGTCAAACAATCACTGTTGATGGAGGCTTATTAACTCGTTTTCCTATTCCTGATTTGGAGCAAAGTTGATTTGAAATTTTATATTGCCTCAACTACTGATAAAAATAAAGGTGGAATATATTTAGCTGACTTGGATATATTATCAGGAGAACTTTCTTTATTAAGTAAAATTGATAATAAGGAATTCATATCCTTTATTACAATTGATTCTGAATGTAAGTATTTATATGCAGTTAGTGAATCGACTAATGAAATTTATTCATATTTAATTGACCAAGATGATAAAAGTATTTCATTAGTCGATAGTAAATCAGTTCATGGTTTAATACCTTGTTACATCAGTCTTACACCAAACAATAGATTATTATTTATAGCTAATTATAATAGTGCTAATTGTTTAGTAATGCAGATACAAGATGGGATTATGAATATTGTTGATAACATTAGCTATAAAGGTTCTGGTCAAAATAAAATTCGGCAAGAATCATCTCATCCGCATTCAATTATTACTAATAAAGATTCAAAATTTCTTTATGTTGCTGACTTAGGAACAGATAAAATTATGATACATTCAATTGATTTAAATAAAAGAAAAATTTATCCAATTAATCCAAGTTATAAAAAATTAAAACCTGGGTCAGGCCCAAGACATTTAATTTTTTATAATAATCATTACGCATACGTTATCAATGAATTAAATTCAACTATTTCAGCTTTAATTGTAGATAATAAATCAGGAAATATGCTAGAAAATCAAATAATTTCGACACTTCCAAAAAATTATTCTGGAATTAATTGGGCGGCAGATATTCATATTAAAGGACAATTTATTTATGCTTCAAATAGAGGTCATAATTCTATAGCTGTATTTAAAATTGAAGATAAAGACGGAAAACTGACTCACATTGAACACAAAAATGTATATGGAGAGATTCCTCGTAGTTTTGCTATAGATCCTACAGGTAAATATGTTTTAATTGCAAATGAATTATCAAATAATATTACTTGTTTTATCAGAGATGGTATAACTGGGAAACTAATCTATACTGGGTTTAATTTAAACCTCCCCACTCCCCAATGCATAAAATTTATTTAGATATTATTGGAGTTAAAATATGAGAAAATATATTCCGAGTCCGAAAAAATATGTAGCTGATCAAGTTGAATTATATGAAAACAGTGGAGGTACTGAAGGAATTACAATGTCTGGCCTTCCAGTAATAATCGTTACTCATATAGGGAATAAAACTGGATCTATAAGAAAAACGCCATTAATGACAGTCTTAGATGATAATAATTATGTCCTTGTTGCTTCGCAAGGAGGTGCTCCAAAAAATCCACTTTGGTATTATAACCTCAAGAAAAACCCAGAAATACAGATACAAGACAAGGAAAATATATATTCAATGAGAGTTAAGGAAATAAATAATTGTGAAGAAAGAATGCGATTGTGGAATTTGGCGATTAAAGCCTATCCTCCTTATGAAGATTATCAAAATAAAACTGAAAGACTTATTCCTTTATTTCTAGCTGAACATAAAAACAACCCTTTGAGCCAAAATGAATAGATAAAATATTATAATATTAATGCTGTAAGGATCAATATTATGAAGTGCATGACATGGAGAGGAAATAATAATTTTACTCTTGATGAAATAGATATACCTAAAATAAAACCAGGAATGTGTCTTATTAAAATACATACCGCTGGTATATGTGGTACTGATATACACATTACTCAAGGTCTTTTTCCTTCACCTAAAAATGTAATATTAGGTCATGAATTTTCTGGAACAGTTGTAGAAGTAAGTCCAAATGTAGACCAATCATTATTAGGTAAAGATATTGCAGCACATACAGTTGGAGGTTGTGGTAAATGTGAGAGCTGTAAAAGATGGACAAAAGCGCATTGTGAAATTAATAGAAGAAGAATAGGGGGGTTTAGTCAGTATGTATTATTATACGAACAAGCATTATCTATTATCCCAAAGAACTTATCACTAGAAAATGCTTCTTTAACTGAACCTGCTTCTGCAAGTTTATCTTGCGTAGAAATGTTAAAACCCCCTCCAAGTAATAACGCAGCTGTAGTTATAGGTAATGGTTTGTTAGGTTTATTTACAATTTATTTTTTAAAACAAATTGGAATTGAAAAAATTATTTCTTCAGAAATAGATATTTCAAGAAGAAATTTATCGAAACAATTTGGAGCTGATATTTTAGTTGATCCAATTAAAGAGAACCTAACTAAAGTTGTTCTAGATCAAACAAATGGATATGGAGCAGATATAGTGGTAGAGGCAGTAGGAAATCCAAAAGTTTTAGAAGGATGTTTTCAATTAATTAGACCTAGAGGTCAAATGTTGCTGGTTGGAGTAAATCCCAAAGGATCAAAATTACCTTTTGATTTATTTGAAATGCATAGAAATGAAATTTCTGTTTTTGGTGCTTTTGGACAAGGAAATTCATTTGAAAGAGCGTTAAATCATTTGCCTAATATGCAACTTAATAATATTATCGCAGGAAGATACCCTTTAGAACTACTTCCCAAAATAATAAAAAAATCTGCTAATTTAGAAGGCGCTAAGTTTGTGATTGGTCCAAATGATTAATACAAGCTAGTGAAATGGTATTCTGTGCTTAATTTTGATACAATAATGAATACAGTTACTATAACCTAAGTAACATACAGAGTTGTTACCAGATTAACCTTCAGTAAACAACCAGTGATTCAAAAGTTGATTTTGGTTAAATATGGTTCTTTATTATTTGGTAACTTCTCGCTATTTCTTTTATTAAGACCCTGCGTAGTTTTTGCCTATTAATTAGATTTATTAATTACTGGTTAAAATCATTTACGCCATATATAATACAACTATATACAAAATTTAATATCCAGTTTATAAAACGTTAATAAGAAATTAGGCAAATTATGAATCCAAAAACGACTAATGTTATAAATTCAATTTCCCTTATTATTATGGGTTTATGGGGCTTTATAGATGTTTCTTCTCCAACAGCATTAATACCAACAATGTTTGGAGTTTTAATTTTCTCATGTTTTTTACTTTCTAAAAGAAACGAAAAATTAAATAAAATTTTCTCACACATTGCTATTTTACTAACTTTGCTTATACTATTTGCTCTTATAGTTACAAGACTTCCAAAATCTATAGATGATGGAGATATAGGACTTTTAAGGGTTTTAATTATGATTACAACATCATCTCTTTCTATAATAATTTTTATAAAAAGCTTTATAACTGCTAGATATAATTAATAATTATATGGATTTTAAGTGGGCATTTAACTAAAGCATTAAAACCGTAATAATAGTTGGGATAAATGTTTATGATTAAAAACACTAAAAACAAAAATGAAAAATTTGTATTGTCAGTTACTGTTGATTTCCCAGATGATGTAATTTATGGACCTTTTTCTCTAAAATTAATTGATGAAATAATGCGTCAAATCCGTTACATGGGAGCATCTCGTGTTTATTGGTTATATTACGGTGATGTAGAACAAGATTCATATTGGGCAGGAAATCTTTTCATATATAAAGGGATTTTCACCCATGGAAGTAAAACCATTTCAAATATAGGTGAACCGTTAAAGGCTGCTGTCCCCATTGCACACAAACATGGATTAGAAATATACGGAGTTCTTAAACCATATAACCTAGGAATGTCGGGAACTCAATCTGAAGGGTCTGATTCATTTGACCCCAACGGAATACAAAGAATCGGAGGAAGTGTAGGCCAAGTAATACCATTTCTAGATAAATATCCTCATACACGTATGAAAAGAAAACCATATGATGGTACTGATTATTCAAACCTTAATATAGACCGAATAAAATTATTAAAAAAAGATGATTCTCCTACAAGAATAAAAGCAGAAAATATACAGATTTGGGTTAGTAGTAATAACTATGCATATAAAAAGATAGATATCAGCCCAACATTTAAAACGGCTATAGAGCCAGCTCAAAAGAAAACAACAGATTATTATGGTGAAACTGTAACTGAATTCGGGCAGCCAATTTTAACTATCACTCTGGATGATATAAATATTAAGGAAAAATATGTATTAGTAACTACTAATTTCCAAAGTGAGAAAGGAGACTTCATAAACACAGCAGTATCTATGATTGAGCCTTATCATAAATCTAAAATAATTCCTTCTGAAGTTGCAAATCTCAGTACGGTATGGGACAGGCCAAGAAATTTCCGAACAGGAGGTTTGGAATTCGACTCTGGGTTTGGAACATTACAATGTTCTCTCGATTCATCCAATAGACCTCCAAAAATAATAAATAGCTGGAATGCGGCTCAACGTGGAGGAATAATAGCAATAGCAAAAGGATTAAATGATTATCTACCTTCTACGCCTTGTGAAATGTATCCTGAAGTACAAAAGTTATGGAATGGATGGGTAGATCGTATATTGGCTACAGGAGTTGACGGTATCGATATCAGAATATCATCTCACGGCAATTTAGTTGATGCCCCCTATGAATATGGCTTCGACGCTCCAGCAATCGAGAAATTCATTGATGAAAATGGTTACGAACCTTCCGACAACCCTGAAGATAAAACTAAGCTAAGTAACATAAGAGGTGAAACCTATACAGAATTCATAAGAAAAAGTAGCCACAAAGCTAGGAACCTTGGAAAGCAATTTCATTTCCATATGCATACTGAAGCATTTAGAGAAAACCCTGTTCATGGCCAAATATTAGGATTTCCTCCAAATATAACTTTCGACTGGGAAACATGGATAAACGAAAATTTAATTGACGGGGCAACTTTCCGTACAAGTTGGTTCGAAGGATGGGAAGACCCTCCTAATGAAAATGCAATTAGGCAAAATTTGGATAACTCATTAGGAGACCCAGTAGCTAAGTACGCTTTAAATAAATTAAATCAAAATAAAATTCCATTATATTTAAATCGTTATATTGGAAGAGCAGTTGGATTAAAACAATATTTAGCTGATTATGAATCAACATTTAAAAACCCTAGTTTTGCAGGCTTTGATGTATATGAATTTTCTGATCTAGCCCATGCCACACCAGACGGACTTAAATTAATACAATTAAAAAATCAAATTATGGAAATAAATAAAAAGTCGATTCAATTAGGATTAATTTAAGACTGCAAACACAATTTAAATATAGCAGATAAAAAGAAATAGTATGACAAGAATCAATATTGTACCAGTTGAAGAATTAATGGATCAACACCTTATTGCTGAATATAGAGAAATAACTATGATACCTGCTAGTCTTAAGAGAACTATTGAATCAAAAGAAGGCCTAAAATTAAGTAAAATATCTAAAAATTATACTCTAAACAAAGGACATGTTTATTTCTTTTATAATAAAGGGAAATACCTGAGTAAGCGTTATGAATTGCTAGCATATGAAATGACAAAGAGAGGATTTAAACCTAATAAAAACCGGAAATTCCCAGTAGAAATTTTTAAAAATAATGGGTTATTTAATGATTGGAGTCCTTCTCAACATGAATATAAAATTATCCGAGAACGTATAAATACAAAAATTAACAAAAACCCCAAATGGTATAGAAAAACAGAAAAAAATTAGCTTTACGTATTTATTTTTCAAACTCCCCAAGGAGTAATTGCATTTTTTAATAATTTATATCCATCTAAAAATCCTGGACGTTTACCAGTATATACTTGATCAAAAATTTTTAAAGCATTATCTAACCAAGAAACAAGGTCTTTATTATCTGGATTAGCATCAATATAAGCATCACGTATTAAAACAAAATGAATTCTTGGATCATATGGTTGCTTTTTGCCTCCCATAGACTCATCACCATCTAATAATCTAAGTAACATTGCATCAGCTGAACCTAATGTTTGCTCATGAATAGGAGGCCCATCCATTCGATGCATAACAGAAGTCATATCTCGGCCGTTACCTGTAACATAACCCATATCAGACCAAATATCAGACATATCTACATCTTGTCCAAGATGTTTTGCTAATAGGCCTCCATATGCTCTTAATGGATCAGATATATCTGCAAGTAAATCTGTTAAACGGTCTCCATCTAAATCAGTGGCTAAAACAATAGTATCTCGCTTCTCTATAATATCCCAAACCAGTAACCCATAATTAGTATCAGATATATGTTGTTCAATTTTGCCGCCCCATTTTTCCATACCATCTTTAAAATTAGAAGGAAGTAAACTAATAATTTTATCGATTGATTCTTTATGTTCTTCATAAGGATCAACAGCATATTTTCTTCCAACTTCAAATTCAGTTCCTTTAATCATCCAAGAATGAAGACCTGCGTTAATACCATCTTCCATAGCTTGAGTGGGCTTCATAGCAACTCTTCCTAAATTTCCAGTTTCATGAACCATCTTAAGGAATAGCCTATTGGAATATGCCATTTGAACTCCTGGAGTATTCATTTCAGAATGAATAATTCCAGTGGAATCAACGTTAAATTTAGATTTATCTTGAGAATAAGGAAGACAAGGCATGCTTCTAACTACAGTTATTGGGCCATATGGTCTTACATTACAATAAACACCGGCTTTAGTTCTAAGAGGAGCATTTCCTGACTTACCTAAAACAACTACTTTATTGCCATTCTCATCGTTTACATATGCATCCCCAGCTGTAGACCACTTAATTGAAGTTGATTGCATATTTCCAAACCAACTCAATGCAGCTAACTTAGTATCATGACGATATTGAGCCCACATAGGAATAGCATAATATGGAAGTCCTAATATATCTATTGCAGCAAGTGTCCCAATTAATGCATAAGCATCTGTTAAAGAATGTGTAACAGGATTTATTTTTTGATCATGATTTCCGCCCTGCCATACTACTGCCTCAGGGTATCCATCTGGCTTTACATCTTTTGGCTCAAATAAGCTTGAAAGCTCTCCAAAAAGATCACCTCCAGAAGCTTCTGTTTTCGCAATCGACAATAAATCAATCATCAAAAATATTCCTTTCTTATATTAAAAAATAAATAAAATCAAAATTTATTTAAATTTTTAGAGTAGCCTTTAAATTCAAAAATTACTTTAATTTATTGTATCAAATAGAAATGATAAATTAAATCAAAAGTTACTGAGGGGAATTTAATTTCATATTAATTGACATTCCTATAGGGATATTGTTATATATAAACAAATATTAATATTTAATCATTAGAAAGCTATTTGAAATGAACCAGGCTCAAATCCCAAAAAATCCCGAAAACACATTTACACAAAAATTTGGATTCCCTTCAGAAAAAGCCACTGGTAAAATTGTCAATTATTTAAAAGATTCTCATATAAGTTTTATTGAAGAATCCCCATTTGCAGTTATAGCAACAGCTAATATTAAAGGAGAATGTGACGCCTCTCCAAAAGGAGGGCTGCCAGGATTCATAAAAGTTTTAGACAAAGAACGCTTACTTCTTCCTGATATTGCAGGAAATAAGCTTTTCCAGTCCTACCAAAATATTGAGGACAACCCGCATGTAGGGTTAATATTTTTTATCCCTGGCCTTAATGAGACTTTACGTGTTAACGGAAAAGCAAAAGTTTTGAATGTTGAAGAAGTAGAAAAATTAAATCTTAAATCAGAAGTTTCAAACCCTGATTTTAAATCCAAAATCCTTCAAGGCGTCTTGATTGAAATACAAGAAGCATATGGACATTGCCCAAGAGCATTTAATTTTTCCAAATTATGGGACATAGAAAATATCAAACAAAATAATAAGAATAGCTGCAATTTATATTAATAAATTTCAAGGAAATATATTCATGATTAATTTAAAAACTAAATATTTAATATATTTTATTGCATTATTTATTTTTGCATCCTGTTCAGGATCAGATAACCCAGAAAATACCCCTGAAGCCCAAGTTCAAGAAAATTCAACAACTATTAAGTCAACTCCTGTACCTACGTCAACTCCTGTACCTGCGCCTAAGCCAACTGCTGTGCCTACGCCTACAGCCCAGCCTGTATCTAAGCCTGAGCTCATTAGCTTTACTGCTGAAGACATAAAATCTATTGATTATATAAATATTGAAAGCCTTCCTTCTGAAGAATTCCATGATCCATCTGTCACAGATAATGATTATTATTCTGAAAAATTTATTGAAGCTTGGTCTGGAGAAATAAAAAGTGGAACGTTAGATGAAGAAAACTTTATCCTTGCAATATATGAAGGGACAAGTATAGATGAAGATATTATTGATTCTTTATTAATTGATACATTTTTTATTAGGGATGAATACGTTGGGGGAACTACTAATCCTAAAGTTTGGTTAATCAATAATATCTTTCTTTTTTGTTTAAGAAGTAATGGATCTTGTGAATCTTTAGTAGAAGATTTACTGTCTAAAAGTAATCAATTTAATCCAGTATCATCTTCTTATAACGGCATTGTAATGCATACAAAAGGGAACTCTACCTTCAGTGATAATTTATACTCACAAAATCCAGATGAACCTACTCTTTTGGAAGTAATAATGGATAGCTATTATATGTATTTAGGTACGGGAGGGGCTAGACTAGAAGATGTTATGTACAAAGTATTAGATATGCTAGAAAATGGAATAGACCCAGATAAGACTTTTACTCAAGGAGAACACTATGCTGATGTACTAATTCCTGAAGGGTTACATCCTCTACACCTAGCTGTTTATGTAGATGCCTTTACTAATTCTGTAAAAGAGTATCAAGGTGGAATTCCTAATCTCCTTCTATCCTATGGAGCCAACCCTAACCTTAAGGCAAAATTCGTTTCAGTCAATAATATGGGTCCAGAAGGTGGCAGTCAATCAGGTTGGACTCCTTTACATGTAGCCGTAATGAATGGGCAATTAGACATCATAAAACTTTTACTTGATTATGGGGCAAGTATCAATGAAACTGATGATACTCAAAACACACCTTTAGATTATATTTGGGTACCTCAAAACATGATATCTAACTTTGAGCTTTTTGGTGTTTCAACTGAAGAAATGGATTTACCATATACCAAAGAAAGCTTAGATGAAGTCAAACAATTTTTATTAGAATCAGGTGCTATACATGGAAACGGAACAATGTCAGAATTAGCCCAAATGGAATCAACTAATGTACTTGATCTATTATCTGAAAGTTTAGAACAAAATGATTCAGATATATCATATTTAACGCCTTCTTGGTCTCCTGATGGTAGCAAAATAGTCTTTATTTCAAATATGGATGAACAATGGGGCTTAAACATATATGTTATGGATTCAGACGGCACAAATATAACTAGGCTTACTACAAATGAAGATAGCATAGATACATTTACTTCTTGGTCTCCTGATGGTAGCAAAATAGTCTTTAGCTCAGATATGGATGGACAATGGGGTTACAACTTATATGTTATGGATTCAGACGGCACAAATATAACTAGGCTTACTACAAATGAAGATAGCATAGATACAAGTGCTTCTTGGTCTCCTGATGGTAGCAAAATAGT
>MDTE01010488.1_pt1 | contig 13009 bp, 12 predicted proteins | sample 811231 | NCBI WGS metagenome assembly MDTE01 (sample SAMN05326651, study PRJNA326480) | marine metagenome | isolation source: seawater | place: Indian Ocean: Red Sea | collected 2010
TTCAGCGGCAAAGGGCAATCAGAAGGCGCTCAAGAATCTGGCCTACATGCACTATTTTGGCGCCGGCGTTGATAAGGATCCTGCCAAAGCGGCGGAACTGTTCCGTCAGGCAGCAAGCCAGGACTACGGCAAGGCTCAGTACGCTCTCGGTTCGATGTATTACAACGGCCAAGATATTCCGAAGGATCTGTTCCTTGCGCACCGTGCTTATCTGTCGGCCGTGCGCCGGGGACATGCCCGCAGCCAGATTATGGTTGCACGCATGTATTCCCTTGGCGAAGGCATCCCCAAGGATCTGGGTAAAGCCTAATATTGGCTGGTTCTGGCGGAACTGCAGGAGCCCAATCTGGCTGCCTATTACTTCAACCGGATTGGCAATAAGTTATCGCAAGGCGAAAAGGATAAAGCCCGGGAAAGCGCCAGAAACTGAAGTCCCAGCGGCTAACACCACGAAGGAATGGGTAGATCAGCCGGCGTTGAAGTGCGCCGGCAGGTAAAGCTCGACAGAGACTCCGGCTTCGCCGTCTGTGGTGATTCTGAGGAATCCGCCACAATCCTCCATCATCTGCCGAACAGGCGCCAACGCTTCGTCGTCGACTTCTGTCGCTTCTGACGCCAAGTCAGAAGCGGAGGCGAGCAGGCAGTCTGCGTCTTCCTCTCTTCCTGACGCGCCGCTGAAGTTGAGCGTCGCTACGACGTGAGGCCCGGAGTGCTCCGTGCCCGAGGAGCTGATCTGCGGCTGGAGAAGATTGATATTTACAGTCTCGATCACCAGAGTGCCGCCAGAGGGCATGGCATCGCGGGCGCGGCTTTCAATGTGGAGAATGGCGTCTTCGGCCTGCCCTTCGTCGAGACGGGTGTCCCAAACGGGATTATCGGCACGGGTCTTAATATTGATTCGATCACCAATCGCCAGGACGAGCATTGGTTCCACATTACGAATAATGGAATTGAAGCTGATCGGCTCCAGTTCGATGGACTCGGCCCCGGTAAGGGACGTAAGGCGACTCGAGAGTTTCTGCATCCGCTGTACACATCCCAGCGTCCCAGCAACGGCCGGAGTGGCAGCGTCGCTGACGTCGCCAATCTGTCCGACGATCGCTTGAGTATGACCGTCCAATAGCGTTGCAACCCGGCGGAATTCCCGAGCTACATCAGTTAACTCTTCCAGCATGGCCCGGACCCGCCGGGACTCCATCGCCTGACTGTGTTCAACCTCTTTTCGCGCCGTGATGTCGGTGCGGATGCCTACCCGTCCACCGCTTTCCGTTCGGGTGTCCTGGGCTTCGAGCCATTGGCCGTTTCGGAGGCGAACCTGATAGTTGTCTTCGGAGTCGGCCGCGGCGCCGCCACGAATCCAGCCATCGGTGCGCACAAAATGGTCAGCGCTTTCAACAAATTTGGCGACTTCGGTCGCGATATCGTCGTAGTAGGCGCCGGGCTCCAGAAGGTAGGCGATATGGGGGTAGAGCTCACGATACCGAGCATTGGTCAACACCAGGCGGTCTTCCGGATCGAACAGGATAAAGCCGACAGACATCTTCTCGATGGCATTGACCAGGAGTTCATATGCCGGGGTGCCCTTCGCCTGCTCGATTAATTCAGGTGTGATCCCTGCGCCGATTTCTCGACCCGCTTCCAGGTCGGTGAGCGCTTGAAAAACGGGATTGCCCTTTTACAGGGCGAAGCTGAGCTGTGCCCATTCATCGGCCAATTGATAGCGCATGCCGTGAAACTCGCGCCGGTGTTGACCGGTCGGGGCCTGAGCCTCTTTGAATTCTGTACGCTCTAATCTGTCACTAATTGCAACCACACTGGCAGACATTGAACCAAACACTTAGGTGACCGCTGATTCCAATAAACGTTTGGGGTAACGGTTGTACCGGATTTCAATCTGAGGGGAGGTCGATTGTTCTGGCGCAACCCAAAATTCGAGCCAAATCGTGCCACAGAATCTGCGACGTGCCTCGAAATGGTTGCAGATTGTGCCATATCGGCACACTTCCCTCAGTTCTCCAACCGATAAGTAATGAAACTAGAACGTTGGTGCCAATTCGCACGGCTGAGTTGAATTGGTGATGATCTGTTGCAAGTAGTCGCTGATTGTTGGTCCATTTGCGAGAACGGATACATCAGCATTGTTTACCCTTGTCGAATAGATGGGGTAAATTTTCACCGTGTCGCGGCAGCAAATCTGGTCCGCATCTTAGTCGGTGAACGGATTTATCCTCAGTTTCGGAGCAAGGCATGTCGGTACAACAAGACCGATCCAACGAGAGTGACGCCAAAGGCGCTTTTGGGGGCTATCACAAACGGGAGGTTCCCGAACCCGACAAGGAGTTGACGCGCATTGGACATGGCACGCCCATGGGAGAGTACATGCGCCGGTTCTGGCATCCAGTGTGTCTCAGTGAACAACTTACCGATCTGCCCATGGCAACCAAGATCCTGGATGAGGATCTTGTTGTTTTTCGTGACAAGTCGGGGCGCGTCGGCATCCTGCACAAGCATTGCAGTCACCGTGGAACTTCACTTGAGTTCGGCATCGTCTCGGACAAGGGCATCCGCTGCTGTTACCACGGCTGGCTATTTGACATCGATGGCAAAATTCTCGAAACGCCGGGTGAGCCCGCAGTTTCCAAGTTGAAGGACAGCTTCTATCACGGCGCTTATCATGCCCGCGAATACAAGGGCATCGTATTTGTCTACATGGGGCCTCCAGACAAGAAACCGGCGTTCCCAATTCGCGATACGTGGATTGAACCTGGCGTGAAAATGGTTCCGTTCATTCTGGAGGTCGGCAATAACTGGCTTCAAACCCAGGAGAACAATCTCGATCCATCACATTCGAGCTTTCTGCATACGCGAATCACCGAGCATTTCGCTGGCAGCTTCACCGAAGTGCCACGCATCGACTATCAGATTGTAGGTGACGGCACCGGCGTAATTTATTCGTGCAAGCGCCGGCTGGGTGAATACATGTGGGTGAGGCAGCTCCACACATTTCTGCCCAACGAGAGCCACGTGGGCACCGTCTACCACGACGGCGACAGCCAGCTGTATTTCCAGCGAGCTTTGTGGTCGCGCTGGATAGTCCCACGCGATGATGTGACTTCAGTATATATCGGCTGGCGCCTGTTCGGCGAAGAGTATCCCGGAGGACGCGAGGAGGATTGCGGAATCGAAAAGATCGATATGCCTGGCCAAGCAAGGATTCCCGATTACGAGGAAGCACAACGTTTTCCCGGTGATTGGGAAGCTCAGGCGTCGCAGCGACCGATCGCCGTCCATGCGTTGGAAAATATGGGAACCACAGATGGCGGCGTGGCGCTGATCCGCAAAGCCCTGCGTCAAGCGCTGCGTGGCGAAGCCCCGAACGCTTGGCCAGAGCCCGCACCTGATGGGGTGGAAGAGAGCGATCCGGTCAATCTCTACACCGAGGATACTGTGTTCAAAATCCCTCCGGCAGGCGAGTATGAGAAGGAATGGGAGTTGCTGGGTGACGTAGGGAGCAGGGTCACTGACATCATTTTTGAGGCCGACAAGTTTGAAGGGCGCGAGCGGATCGAGCGGATTCAAGAACGCCTCAAGGAACTCGAAGCCGCCTACAATTAGTATCTGATTTTGCACTGGATTGCCCGGGCTTGCGCCGGGCAATGACGGACCTTCATTATGTCTTTTATGTCGTCATGCCCCGGCTCCGTCCGGGGCATCCAGTTTTAGCTGGATGAAAGCCAATCCGAAGATAGCGGTCATGTCGGAACCAATGGTCCGAAATGCGCCCGAAATCGGCGTAAAGCACAGGGAGAATACGTATGGACTTACAGCTGAAAGACAAAGTGGCACTTGTCACAGGCGCCAGCGTCGGCATTGGAGAAAGCACGGCAAAGGTGCTCGCGGAAGAGGGGTGCAAGGTAGCCATCACGGCCCGCCGAGATGACCTTTTGAATGGTGTTGCGGATGAGATCGAAGCTGCCGGTCACGAACGTCCATTGGTGATAAAGCAGGACATCATGGCTGATGACGCCGGGGCGAATATCAAGAGCGCAATCGATGATGCATATGGCAGGCTTGATATCCTGGTAAACAACGCCGGTGCGGCCGTCCCGGCACCGGTAGGTACGGAAGAACAGGTCTGGATCGATGTCATGAATTTGAACTGGTGGGCCGTCCGCCGTGTCTCAGATTTATTCATTCCCGACATGATTGAGCGCAAGTACGGTCGAATCATTAACATTACGGGGACGATGGAGCCGTTCGGTATCAATGCTGCGACGTGCGCCAAGGCCGCCGTGCAGGCCTGGTCGAAGGGCCTGTCGCGCGAGCACTCCAAGGATGGCGTGACTTCGAACTGCATTATCCCGGGCCGCATCCGTTCGGAGCAGAACAAGCGTGGCTTTCCAACCGTGGAGGACGAACTTGCCTTCGCTGCTCAGCATATTCCGGCAGGGGAATTCGGTGATCCCGATGATATCGGTAACCTCGTCGCTTTCGTGGCGTCGCCCAAGGCCCGCATGATTTCAGGTTCGGTAATGTACGTCGACGGCGGGATGAAACGCTTCTCGCATTAAAAGTTTTCCCTCATCCGGCTCAGTGCATCGTACTTCGCCGCCCTCTCCCTCAGGGAGAGGGCAGAGGGAGCTTAGCGACCGAGAGTGAAGGGCGGCCCTAACCGATACTCGGCGGATTCCCCGGGTGTTGGGGCAATTCCTCATCGATGAGAGCGTAGAGTGGTGCGCTCGCAACCCAGATGTGGGCGGACGGCTTAAGCCAGCTCGGATCATCAATTGTCCCGGCTTTGATGGTCCTGATTTCGGGACGGGCATGGGGCTGTGTCATGATTGGGGAACCGCAGTTGCCGCAAAAGTGGCGACTCTGCATATTGCCTGTGGTGCCTTTTACCTCAAGGGTTTTGGTCTCTCCCTTCGTGAATTCCAGGCTATCTGCTTTGACCCACATGACGGGTGAACGGTCCGATGCCGTCTGCTTCTGGCAATTAGTGCAGTGACAGATGACGACGCCCAAAGGCTCCTCGGTCACACGATAGCGGACGGCGCCGCACAAGCAGCCGCCTTCAAAAGGTACCGGCATTCATTCCTCCCATTCTGGAATTGATCCCGTTGGCGCCGCGTCAATTGATCTCTGTGGCGATCTCGCCGAGGCGACGCAAACTCTTGATAGTGGTCTCGTGATCGTGGCCCGGCCACTGCATGCGCATGATGAAGTGATTGATGCCGAATTCCTCGTAATAGCGAAGAATTTCGTCCTTGACCGCCTCTTTGTCGCCGATGAAGAAGCGGTCTTTGGCAAAATCTTCCAGTGAGAAACTGGCACCCTCCGATGAGTTGAGGCCGAGGGAGTTATAGAGGCCGTACTTGCGTGTCAGGCCATCACGGCATTCATCCCAGGCTTTCGCGTGGTCGTCGGCGATGTGGATGTCGCGGGTGATGGGGATTTCGAGGGGCGCCGGGCGGCCCGCTTCCTTCACCGCCTCCAGATACATCGGAATCTGCTCTTTGAGTTCCTCGGAGGTGACGGTGACGAGGATCACCCAGGCATCACCTATGCGCGCGGCGCGTTTGATCGCTGGCTCCGCGACGGCGGCGATCCAGATCGGCGGACCCGGTTGTTGCACCGGCTTCAGGCTCGTGCCGTGTCCCTCCACCTTGTAGTACTTGCCTTCGTGGTGGACGGTTTCCTCGGTCCACAATCTACGAATGACCTCTATGCCTTCCGTCATCCGCGCAGCGCGTTCCTTCCACCCGATATCGAAGGCATCGCATTCCTCCTGGCGGTAGCCGAGACCCACACCCAGCACATAGCGGCCTTCCGACAGGACATCGAGGGTGGCCGCTTCCTCCGCTACGGTGACAGGGTTGTAGAGCGGCAGAAGCTGGATGCACGGCCCGATCACCATATCTCCGGCTTCGGAGATCAGACGGGCGATCAGCGGCGTGTACGCGAAGTATGGAACCGGGGCCATGAGGAAGTGTTGGCCCAGCCAGAGCGAGTGAAAGCCGGAATCCCGCGCGGCCCGGACCTGCTCCAGCATCAGTGGCAGCTCATGGGTGACATCAGTCCCGGGGCTGAAATGGTTAAGGAGGTTGAAACCTATCTTGATCATGGGGACGTTCTCTCAGTCCTGAACTTTGACGATCAGCTTTTCTTCCGTGTTGGCAAGGGGATCGAACAATGAGCGGCCGCTGTGATTGAGGTGCATGCCGTACACATGCAGGGAAAGCGTCGTCTGATCACCGTTATTAATGACGCTATGGATGGCGTTTCTGTCCATCCCAATTACTTCTCCGTGCCCGATATCGCGTCGCGAGGTCTCTTCGATCGTGGCAAAGCCTGGCTTATCACCGTCGTCAGTCCGTTTCCAGAACGTGTTCAACTCGGTGCCATCTACACCCACCACAACCGACCAGGTCCGATGATTATGAGGGCCGACGCCTTTGCCTGGCAGCCAAGAGATCGCGAATACCGCCAGGGTGTTATCAGGCTCTTCATGAAGCAGATGGAATCCGATTCCCTGCTCTTCATCCGCTTCATAATGTTTCTCATCACGCCATGTCGGATCGGCCGCAAATCGCTGAGCAAGTGGTGTAACTTCTCGCAGAATTGAGGAGTCTTCAGAATGCTCTGCGGTGATCTGCCGGAGATCCTCGACGAATTCAGTGAGGCTGTATGAGCTTGCGGTCATTTCGGGAACGCTCCTGATAGGCAGGTGTCAAAGTATCATCAGCGGGAATGGCGTGCAGCACCAAGACAACGGGCAGCAGGCTCGAATCTATTGCCCAGTGATCTCCGACAGGATTTCATCATTGTGTTCACCAAGTGCGGGGGGCGGTCGACGCACACCCAACTGCTGGTCACCGAAGATGACCGGTGAGATGAAAGTCTTGGTTTCATGGCCAGACGGGAGTTTGAGGTCTTGCACCCAACCCATCTGCTTGACATGAGGGTCGCTCAAAATCTGGGAATAACTGTTGATGGGCGTGCAGGGCACGCCGGCATCCCTGAATGCCGCAAGCCAATAATCAACGGGTTTACGGCCGAATTCCTCCTCCAACAGATCCTTGAGGGCAACCTGGTTTGCTGCCCGACTGGTCGTGGTCGTGAAACGCGAGTCGTCGAAATACTCCATATGTCCGACCACGGTGCAAACCGATCGCCATAACCGGTCGTTGCCCGCGGCCATGGCGAAGTAGCCATCCTCAGCCTGAAAAGCCTGGTAGGGGGCATTTCGTGGATGCGCAGATCCTAGTTTCGCCGGATCATTGCCCGTCCCGAAATACTCGCTGGTCTGAAGCGCAGCGATCCCGAGACTGGCCCCCAACATGGATACGTCTATGTGACGACCGGGTTCACCTCGACGTACGTCCATCAGCGCCGCCGTAATGGCATAGGCGGCGTACAGGCCTGCGGAGAAGTCGGAAAGCGGCACACCGCATTTGACGGGTGCGCCGCCGGGTTCGCCTGTGACACTCATGATCCCGCTCATGGCCTGGACAGTCAGGTCAAAGCCGCCTTCCTGTGCTCTCGGCCCAGTTTGGCCGTAAGCGGAGATCGAGCAATAGATCAGGGAGTCATGGTCTTTCCTGAGGGTCTCATAGCCAAGCCCCAGGCGGTCGAGGACGCCGGCGCGAAAGTTTTCGATCATGACGTCGGCAGAGCGCACGAGGTCGCGTGCAGCCTTCAACTCGTCGGGCGATTTGAGGTCGAGCGTGATCGACCGCTTGTTCCGATTAACCGATGCGAAATTCTCGCTGTAGCCGTCCGAGATTGGCGGCCACGCCCTCATCGAATCACCGCCTTCGGGGTTCTCGACCTTGATGACATCGGCTCCGAAGTCTGCCAGCAACATGCCGCAGAACGGGCCTGCGGCGATCTGGCAGAACTCGATAACACGGACATCGTGAAGCGGAAGCATGAATACCTCGTTGGAAAAGACTGATAGTGGGTAGCAAACCTGACGCTATGCTGCCGGACTGTCTAGAATGTCGTTTGTACAATTTCGCATTGTGGAGAATGAAGGGGTCGGGGATTGGACGACGAATTGATCGTTGAGAGGGACGAGGACGTTTTGCGTCTTACGCTTAACCGTCTGAACAAAGCGAACGCGTTGAATGAGTCACTCGTCACTTCCTTGCTCTCAGCAGTGCGTTCGGCTGCAGCGGAGGACACCCGTTTACTCACGATACGGGGAGCTGGCGGTCGCTTTTCAGGTGGTTTCGATCTTGGCGGGCTGGACAAGGAAGACGATGCCTCGCTTGCCAAACGGTTTATCAATATCGAAACACTGCTTCAGGAAATTTACCACGCGCCGTTCGCGACTTTGGCTTTGGTCAAAGGGGTTGCTTTTGGTGCCGGTGCAGACCTTGCGGGTGTATGCGAGCAGAGGATTGCAGCGCCCGGCACTATCTTTCGCATGCCCGGTCTGCAGTTCGGCGTTGTACTGGGTACAGCAAGGTTTGCGCACAGGGTCGGGACTGACACAGCACGGGCCATCCTGGGGGAGAATCGCTCCTTCGATGCTGAGCAGGCGCTGGAAATGGGTTTTCTAACCGGTGTGGCCGACGAACCAGTGTGGGACATTCTTGAAGAAAGGACCGCTGAGAGCGCCCGGCGTTTGAATCCAGACGCTCGGGCCGCCCTGAACCAGGCGACGATCCCCAATACACGTGCCGAGGATATGGCTGCGTTACGCATTTCCGTTGAACAATCTGGACTGAAGCATCGCATCGAGGCCTACGTTGCCGAATTTGTGACCCAACGCAAATCATCCGGATAATCAATTCAGCACGCTCTGGACTAAAAACAGGCCCAACGAGGTCCGCTTCCTTGCGTTGGGTCGGGCCTTTCTGTAGCGTTTTTGATGACCACCCACGGCCGTCTTGAGCCGTTGGATCTGGGTGACCCATTAGAAATTCCACCAGGGAGTCGCAATCATGGCTGACCGCCCGAATTCCCCAGCGACCAAAGATATTGCCTACTTCATGCACCCCTACACGAATCCGACGGCACATGAGGCGTCGGGTCCACAAATCATTCAAAAGGGTGAAGGGATTTACGTCTACGACGACGACGGTGATAAGTACATCGAAGGCTTGGCAGGGCTTTGGTATGCCTCTTTGGGATTCTCGGAAGAGCGTTTGGTCAAGGCTGCCACGGCCCAAATGACAGAACTTCCCGTCTATCACGCATTTTCACCCCGCTCGACCGGGCCCGCCATTGAACTTGCTGAACGCATCATCCAAAACGCGCCGGCACCAATGTCGAAGATCTTCTTCACCTGTTCCGGGTCGGAGGCCGTGGATACGGCCATTAAAATCGTCTGGTACTACCACAACGCCATCGGCAAGCCTGAAAAGAAGAAGATCATCTCGCGGCGCAATGGCTATCACGGTGTCACAGTAGCGTCGTCGAGCCTCACCGGACTGGTTGCGGTTCAGAAGGGTTTCGACGTTCCGATTCCTAATCTCATGCAAACAGATTGTCCGCACTACTATCGGTTCGGCGAAGAGGGCGAGTCTGAAGAGGAATTCGCCACTCGTATGGTCGACGCTCTTGAAAAGCAGATACAGGAGGAGGGGCCCGAGACCGTCGCCGCCTTTATCGCCGAACCCGTTATGGGCGCAGGCGGTGTGATACCTCCGCCAGCAACCTATTTCGACAAAGTTCAACCGCTGCTGAAGAAGTACGACATCCTGTTCATCGCGGACGAAGTCATTTGCGGGTTCGGGCGCACCGGCAACATGTGGGGATCACAAACCTACAATCTGCAACCGGATATGGTGACAATGGCCAAGGCGATTTCGGCTGGTTACCTGCCCATGGCGGCGGTCATGTTCAACGAAAAGGTCTATCAAGGCCTCAAACAGCAGAGTTCCGAGATCGGACTGTTCGGTCACGGATTCACCTACACCGGGCATCCGGCATGCGCTGCGGTCGCCCTTGAGACTCAGAAAATTTACGAGGAACGCGAAACCTTCAAGTATGCGGCCAGTGTTGCGCCGCATTTCCAGAAAAAGTTGCGGTCCTTTGCAGACCATCCCCTTGTCGGTGAAGCGCGTGGCGTCGGCCTGATCGGCGCCATAGAATTCGTTGCCGACAAGACGACGAAAGAACCGTTTGATTCTTCTCTCAAGGTCGCGGCATTCGCCAATGCTGCCGCTTATTCGCATGGGCTCATCCTGAGGGCTCTGCCGGCCGGTGACTCTGTGGCGTTCTGTCCGCCGCTCATCATCACGGAGAAGCAAATCGACGACATGATGGACTGTTTTGCCAGGGCACTTGAAAACACTGAGAAGATGCTTGCTGAACAAGGCATCAAGATGGCGTCGTAGTAGGCAACCGAAATTGTTTTAAGCAGCGTGTCGGGGGCAAAATCCCAGCACGAATTTTTTCAAGGGGAGGAGACTATGCGCGTCGGATTTGTGGGTTGCGGGACCATGGGCGAACACATGGCTCGCAATATCATCAAGGAGGGCCATGAGCTCTCCGTTTTCGATATCAACGTGGAGCCACTGCAGCGGCTTCAAGAAGATGGCGCCTCGATCAAGCAGCGTCCCGCAGACGTCGTGTCTGCCTCAGAGGTTACCATCATGATGGTCGTCAACGACCAACAGGTCCGGGAGGTGATCACGGGCGAGAACGGTTTGTTGGAAGGACTGCAGCCTGGCGGCACCATCGTCATCATGAGCACCATCACGCCGGGTGTCTGCGTCGAGATGGCGGATGTCGTACGGGCAGCCGGCGGCGACCTCATGGAGGCGCCTGTGGTCCTGAGCCAGCCAGCGGCGATCGCGGGTGAACTCGGCATCTATTTGGGTGGTGCGCCTGAGACCTGCGATAAAGCCATGCCCGTCATCGAATGCATGGGAAAGAACATCATCCGCATGGGTGACGTCGGCACGGCCATGGCCATGAAGCTTTGCCACAACATGATGACGGCGACCATCGCTCAGGGGGTGTCGGAGATGCTCACGCTCGGTAAGAAAGCGGGCCTCGACTTCGATGACATCATCACGGCGATTTCATACGGGGGTGGACAGAACTTCTTCCTAGACAGCAAGGCACCCACGATCAAGGAGGGGGATTTCATCGCCCGATTCTCGCTCGCCAACATGAACAAGGATATGGGTCTGACTCTGGTATTTGCCGATACGCTGGGGGTGAGCATGCCGGCAGGAGCGGCAGCCAAGCAGGTAGCCAGCGCGGCCATGGCTGCAGGAATGGGTCCCGACGATTTCTCGTCGTTCGTTCGGATCAACGAGAAGCTGTCCGAGGTTTAACTTAGCTATCGCTGTCGGCCGCCATGCCTTTTTCCTCGAGCTGGGCAATGGCGTTGGGCGTTTTCTGAAGATCCGCGACACCCATACCCTGCAGGATATTGGGTGCTTTCGTGAATTGAATGTCGTCGTAAGGTGCGACTTCCACGCGGTTTCCCCAAGGGTCGCGAAAATTGAGTCCGCGATCCAGCAGTTCCACGCCAAGTGCAGCGAGGGCTGTCCGGACGGGCTCTCGATCGTCCATCACAAACCCAAAGTGGCGTTTTTCATCGGGCTCGGTGTCACGATTCTGGCTCAACTGCAGAAACTGGTCGCCGAGATCGATGAAGGCAGCGGAGTCCGAACGGCCGCGTAGCGTGAAATCGAATATGGCGCCGTAAAACTCAAGAGCCGCGTCGATGTCACCCACTTCCAGCACAATGTGGTTGATGCCGAGCGCTTTCGCTTTGCCACTCACATTCTTCTCCGTTCTTCAGTTGTAACGGGCCTGGAACTCGGCTTCGATTTGCTTGATGCGATTGGCCACGTATTCCTTGCGGGCTTCACCCTCGAAGTCGTCTCCTTCGAGGACTGCATCCTTCATCGCCGACCCGAACTCTCCCAGCAGCTTCCAATCCGCTTCGCGGTCCGGCTGGCGCTTGATATTGCACACGGAATTCTGTGAGTAGATGTTCTGGACGCGGAAGTTGACGCCACTACCATTTCCCGCTGGTAAGCATGGAGGATCCGGCTCAGTCTGAGAAATACCTGCGGGAATTCATTCGTTGCCATTGAAGTGTTGGGCACGAATTCGATGCCTTCCGAGCGATGTCAGTTGGCAGAATGCTGATGTATGGCGACGATATCGGAGAGAAGGGCGAAGCCGGTTTCCAGACGTCCCGCACCCGGTCCGGACACTGTGACCTGTCCGAGATAATCCGTGCCGAATGCGACGGCATTCGTTGCTCCACTGACACCCGAAAGGGGATGCGCGTGAGGTAAGCGTTGGGGACACACGCTGGCTTCCACCTTGCCGTCTTCGTCGACCTCAGCCTTGCCAATGAGCTTCCAGCGGCAACCGTCCGCCGGTGCGCCGGCGACGTCGTCAGAGGACAGTCCGGTAATGCCTTCGCGTCGCACCTGATTGGGTGACACGCGTACTCCAAGAACGGTTTCCGCCAGGATCACAACCTTCAGCAATACATCCCAGCCTTCAATATCAGCGGTCGGGTCTGCTTCGGCATATCCGAGCGACTGCGCTTCAGCGATCGCCTCCTCAAGCTGAACGCCTTCTTCCATTCGGCCGAGTATATAGTTGGCAGTACCATTAAGAATGCCTTCAAAGCCATTGATATTGCAGCCTTTTAATTCGTTTTGTGCCATGCGCAGTACTGGGGTGCCGCTCATGACTGTACCTTCAATACCGAACTGACAACCGTTCTCTTGCGCCAGCGCGCGAAGGTCGTCGCCATGAAACGCGGCGGGTCCCTTGTTGGTCGTCACGACGTGTTTACCTGAAGAGAGTGCCCAGCTGCAGTGTGTGCTTGCTGGTTCTCCGGTCGTGGAATCGGTAAAGGTGGCTTCCGCGACGATGTCGGCCACCGAGTCTTTGATCAGAGCTTCGTTGTCGGCTTCGGTCTTACCGCCCGCGAGTTTTGAGAGGGCTTCCTTTTCGGCGGGCAGGGTCGTTAAGCCCCTGAGATCAAGACCATTTGGATCATAGGCGGATCCAAGAA
>MDTE01055326.1_pt1 | contig 13008 bp, 21 predicted proteins | sample 811231 | NCBI WGS metagenome assembly MDTE01 (sample SAMN05326651, study PRJNA326480) | marine metagenome | isolation source: seawater | place: Indian Ocean: Red Sea | collected 2010
CTTAATTCTGCAGTCACAATTTCTAACATGCCATACTAATTCTCTATCTGATACGTTCATTTCGATTCCTCCTCTACAAAATTCCCATCCTTTTGCATATCTAGTAAATCATTCATGATGTCATATGAAGTATTTTCACATGACCACATATCACCTGTTTTGTGTGTTTCTTCCAACTGTTTCATATGTTTTTCAGTTAGAGTCACTGTGAATTTATACACTTTCATTTCGATTCCTCCTTTGAATATTCAAAAGCTTTCTGTCTTAGATAGTGGTCATGACAGAATCTAATCTTCTCTATTCTTTCTTCATTTGTATCTTGCATTACTACCTTACACATAAAACTATGTACTGCTATTGAATCACAGTCAACTGCCATACACATCATGTGTTCTGTTGCCTTATCAGATTTCATAAAATACACCTCTTATAGTTGTGTTCTTATCTACCTTTACTATGTCAACCATCTTGGCACAGTCTTCTCTTCTTCCATGTATCATTTTACATGTTCCATTTTCATACGAACTGTTAATACTAACAGGATTTATAATTTCAATGCTTGAACATCTGAATTCCATATTGCCTATTCTTATGATTAGACGGTATGGTTGTAAAGCATTTTTATTATATCTTCTGCGTATCTCACCATCAGCTAAGAGTGCGTATGCAAGTATCTTCCATCCGTTATGTGCATCTCTTTTTCTAGGTGGGGATTTTACTGAAATCCCTCTTACACTATTCATTATGTCGCTCATATCTCATTGTACTCCAGTGTTTTACTTTCTACCTTTGTCATTCCTACATACTTCCTGCCACAAACATGTTCTGGCTCTTGTACGTCTATCTGATATATATCAAGTGCATGAATGAGAAAATTTAAAGTCTCTCTCACTTTTTCATCTCGATAATATCTTCTCTTCAACCATTCGTTACGTTCAGTCAATCTTCTTTAACCTCTTCATATTTATCGAATCGTGTTTTCCATTGTCTAGAGTATTGGATTAGTTTCAATAGATTTCCTCCAATATCTTTACCTTTCTTCTCTTGTAGTGCTACTAAGTTATCTAATTGATTAGATACATTGCAGGCTTCTCTGTGTGCCTGTATTGCAGGAACAGCACCATCTCCTACTACTCCTTCTCCTAAGACCTTTGCTACTAGGTCTTGATATTTTTGACTAAAAGTGACATATTTTTTGCCATCATTTAGACATTCTACCCATTGTTCTTGTTCCATATTATCACCTCCTACAGTTTATGGAAAGTGCAACCACTTTACTTTACCTCGTATAATGTTTGCACTAGGTCGGTATAGTGAACCGTTGTGATGTTCTTGATGTCTTATCTTTCTCTGTTCGAGAAGAGAGTCATCATCATCAAACTCTTGTCCACATAGATTACATTTAATCATCGTAATATTCAATATAAAAAAAAGAATTAATTAATGCAGCAGTCGTGTACAGATTTTTGAGCATGAGTGTGGCTAGCACCCATACTTTTCTTTTAATGATAGATATAATTCTCTAATGTCTTGTCTTACTTCGTTGAATGTCTCATCATTTAACCTAAAGTATTTACTTACCTCAAGTAGTGAGCGACCACACTCAAGACATTCAAAGACAAACTGAGAGTAGTTAGTATCTAAACCACCGTACCTCATTATCTTTGACATAGATAACCTACCAAAGTTGGAAGGGTTTCTCTTCACATCTTCCATCGTGAAGAAGCCAACCTCATCAGATAGTGCAAGGTATGGACAGCCACAAGACCATATCTTTTTATCTGCTCTCTCTAATGTATCGGCTATTAATAGATTGGACATTTGTTCACTCCCAAGGATTCTAATCCTTCTTTAACATACTCCATCTTTGATTCATCCATGTCGTCATACATATTATCTACGATACCTTCGTTAGCTAATTGCCTGAACTCACATTCAAGATGATTCTCTATATCCCAGATGTTTCCATCGAATCGTTGCATGAGAAGTATCATCTCATGATTGTTGACAACAAACTCATCTTGCATTTGAAATACTTTCGTTCTCTCAAACTCAGTCATCTCAATCAGATAGTTATTTAAATCCTCTTCAGAGTTAACCCACTCTTCATGAGTATCAAATTCTTTTGCTGATTTCATTGACACTGGTTTAATGTCATCTTCAAAGGTACAACCGTAATCATTACCAAAGAATGAAATACTTTTACCTTTGACAAAGTAATCATTACTACATGTATTACCTTTATGTTTTACCCATCCACTACCATACTTAACAATACCTTTGTCAGTTAGTATTGCTATCTTGTTCCAACCATCAACTAGTTTAGCCATCTTCTTGTTGCCTAACTTGGCAGCAAGGATTGCCATGATACGTGAGTCAGAATACTCACCAGTTGGTAGGGTAAGACCAAACTTTTCTGCTACATCGAAAGCAGTATCAAAAGCATCTGACCATGTTCCGTTGTGGAATAACAAATCACATTTCATTCTGTCACCTCTAAGATTGAGTGGGGATTTCTCCTTGACCTCAAAAGGATGACACAACCTTGGTATAACTTTACCAACACTGGCTATTCTGAAATGAATAATAGCAGTGCTAATACCTTTTGGTTTAAGGTCGTGCTCGATAATCTTATTCATCTTCTTAGCAGATATGCCCTTGACATAAGAGCGTGTGCCATTAGCATTAAGCCATGCAATAGCACCACCATCTGAGTTAAGAGATTCAGCAGATTTGAGCGTGTCTTTTGTAGGGAATTTGCCTTTCTCTACAGTTATAATTACACACATCTACACATCACCTCCTTGGTTTGTATTGTGTTTAGAATAATACTGATTCGTTGTGGTCAACGACAGTATTTTTATGTCGATTAATAAAATTGGTCACTACCTCATCAACAAACACAGCCCACTTCACATTCAATTCATTCTTTTTAAATTCAGGTGCTAATCTTATCTCCATTGTGCTATGTTTTTGCCAACAATAGTTAACGAAACAGTAGCGTGAGTCAGGATAATGGTCGGTGTCTAGTACCTGTTCATAGAATCTGTAAGCCATCTTACAATAATGATTGTTGCCTTTCAGTCTCTCATATAATGCTGACCCTTTGTTTATCTTATTCTTTTCAGCCCATTTATATGTCTCTTTAACAAGATAAGTAGTGAATTCTTTTTCTGCCAACACACAATGATGTGCTAACAGTTTGGTTGAACGGTGCTCGTGATGACCACATGAACTGTTAGTTTCATAAGGATGATTCTTTTCATTCCATTCAATCATATCTTTCTGTGTTCTAAGAACTGGGCTAACTAACTCACCATCAGTGCCCTCGCCACTAGAACATTCACAATAACAATCACACTCACGGCTACAGTAATGTGCTGAACCATTACCACTCGCACAATCAGTATAAAATCTATTATTGACATCATCATCGCAACTTGAACAGAAGTAGTCACAGTATTCTCTGACAGAACCACCTGAATAACTTTCCATCTCTTCTACTAACTGTTCACATATTACATTGAAATAACTTTCACTATACCCATTCTCAATCCACTCTTGGTTTGCATAATCTATATCCCAATCATCTACTAATGCTTTACGCACTAATTGTTCTGGGGTATATTTATGACATCCCATTAGACATGAAACAGCAATATCATGTTCACAATTACAATTACCAAGAGATTCGTCACACCTATTACAGATTCGACAACCATCACACTCACAATCTTCAGGATGACACTCACAGTAAGTGCAGCGTTCACACTCATCACACTCACAGTAATCGAAGCACTGACAATCATCTGGGTCGTGACCTCCTACAACCTCAACGCTTCCATCAGGTGTGAAGTATTGAGAGTCTCCATCGCAAGCACCTTCACGCTCACTACCTCTTCCTGCAATTATATCATCTGGTTTATTCTTTTTACGTTTGCTCATTCTAATCTAACCTCCACTCTTGGTTTACATCAATTTCTTCCACCACTCCTGAAAACTCTTCAGGCTCTTTAAATAAATCATTAAGACGAGTACCATCCTCATCCTGTTTAATGTTATCATACCATCTCTTCATGGATTTAATTGATTTTATAATGTCTCTTTTATATGTGTTGAAGAATGATGGTGGCATTGGGTGATTTACATAATATCGCTGACAACCAATACGCCTCATATTACGTGTGAATATATTATTAGTTGCAGCATGTGCTTCATTATCTTTACCATCAAATTCTAATTGCCATAAAATACTGGAACTACCCCAACCAAATGAATCTTGATTGCCTGTAGTATAACACATATCAATGACTGCCTTGACAGCAGGCGTGGCTATCAAGAATACATCGTATGCCTGTTCCTCTTTTTGAGGAGCGAATACAAATAACTCAAATCCTTCCTTCTTACGATGACGAGACAAACCCATAGTTTGCCTAATACCATTTATATCTTTCATGGTAAATGTCTTGGTATTATCTCGATTTACATAACTATCAAGATAATCGTTATATAAACTGCGTGCGAGTAATCTGGGTACATGGTTTGAATACATGATTAAAAAATAGGCTTACCTATCGGTAGCCTTGATGGGAAGATATTGGTTAGAAGCATCTAACCTACGGTTTGCATTATCATCACGAAGCACTGACCAATAGTCATGCTCGCAACGATATTTATACCACTGTGCATACCTCTTACAGTAGTCACAATCACATAAATTGTTCATTCTAATGGTATATAAATGGTTAAATTGATTCGTAAGTGCTTAGCATACGCTGCTGCGACCTACGCTATATATACCTTTCGGTTAAAAAAGTTAATACAATTAGCAAAAAAATAGGTAGGCGTGGCAGTTGGTCAAATTATAATTCCGATTTGCTACCACGCCAGTTTTTGCAGTTTGATGACTGATAGTTATAGCGTTAGCCTTTCCTACCAGTCATGTCGTTAGTGCACCCTATAAATCATAATCGTGGCGTATTCACCCTTTCGGTGTGTTGTGCCTATTATCCACTATTACTCATAGTTGCCACTCTCTAAAGTGACGACCCATTGTGTCTCGGCTATAGTTCACACTCATGGCGACCGTTAGAGCAGTCGCTATGCGTAATCGCTACGTGCCTCGATTCAAGGTCAGAAACACCAGTGGAGAACCACTCACTGTTTCTACCCTCCCTATACTGCCATGATATATAACACTTCATGCGTATTTCCACAGTGTACCACGCCTGAGTTAGCGAGCCAAGTGCTCATGGAAAAAAATTGAAAATTGAAAAAAGGGGGGCTACAAACCGAAAAAAATTAGATACAAATCAGATACAAGTGTTGAAAAACCAGTTACTAAACCAGAACCATAAACCATCTATACATTCTAACATGAACACACACTGCAAGTAGTATTCTTCTTATCCTTTATATATGTGTTGGAGGATAGACAGCCTAAGCATAGAGCGAAGGTTTTGCGAGGGCGATAAAAGAAGTTAATTAATCTTCGCAACGTCTTATACATTCCTTAATTACCCTAACACGATACTCATTAGGATTCGGTTCTTTTTCTACACGTTCCAAGACTCTCTTAAAGTCCTTTAAATGTGCTTGCCGTTCTTTCTTATCTTCGTACATGAAAATCCTCAATATGACACAAACATCTACAGTGCTTATCGCATTTTGCGTTTACACACGAAGTGCACTTTATCCTAGTATTTGAAAAATGAATCATTGTACATCACTCTGCTTCTTAAATTGGGTCATACTCTCCTTTGCCTTCTCCTTGTTTTCTGCAGTAACTCTCTCCTTGACTTCTGACATATAAGTCCCCTGCACTCGAAATAAACATCTTGCCAGTCCATTCTTAGAATGTTCTCCTAATGTCTCCTGACATGCAATACATATAATCTTATCAATTTGCTTTGCACCTAACATGTTAAATAAAACATATAGTTATATATAAACTTATATAAAGAAAAAAATGGATTACAAGCCTAGTGTATTAACCATGACTCGTAGTTGTTCCATTGCAACTGCATACCAACTATGTGCTAGTTGTTTCCATTCGTCACGCTCTTGTGTGACTTGTACCAAATCATTTTCAATGATTGCCAATTCGGAACGACTTTGTGTCAACTCATTCTCAAGCGAACGCAACTCTGCGTTAGCAGATGTTGAATTTGCAATTAGAACTTGAACTTGTTGTTCCAACTCTAATGTCCTTAAATTGCTCACGCTAGTGTTGTTTAGTTGTAGAGACAAGTTTTGCCCCCTTGTTTCGGCTTCGGCTAGTTTGACATACAATTCCTCAATTTGGCTCTTTTGCAGTGCTATAGTTTCGAGAGAAGAGTTTAATGAATTTGTTACTTCGACTAGTTGTTGTTGAAACTCACTGTTTGAAATTTCTTCAACAAGTTCTACATTATATATAGGGTCTTGAACAACTTGAACTTGTGCCACAGGCTGTGGTTGTGGTTCTGGTTCAGGAGGAGCAACTATTGTTAAGACAGAGTACTCGTTTGTGTATCGGTCTTGTATATAGTATTCGCCTGCTTCGTAACATGTTGTGCCACAGTTTTGTGTTGGTAGTTGAACCACCAAAACCTCGCCTACGGCTACTACGCCCTCAAACCAACCATGTGCAACAAAACTCATTTGTTTTTCACCGTCTAAGTTTGAGAAAGTAATATGTCCATCTTCCATAACTCTCAAGTTCTCGAATGGAAAGCTTGTTACTTCTACACTACTTGGTTCTGCATAAGCCAGTGGACTTAAGCCGATTAAACCAATTAATGCAAGTATGTATTGAACTCTCATTACTTTATAGATGTATATCTCACATATATATCTTTCTTGAGTTTGGAAATTGGAGTCTTCTTCTTCTTGTTTTGTTTCTTGCTGAGGCAGATGCTCTCATTCTAACTTGACCATTGCAACAAGGACATGTTGGTCTTCCTTCTTTTTTCAAGTATATATCTTTAAGAAAATATACCTTACAATGCCTACAATAAGCATTTTTTTCATAAATATCCATGCCTTGAGAAAATCTTGTATCTCTAAGTAGATTTTCGCATTTACCTATGCAAACAGAGTTTGTTCCCATGATATTACTATACGATTCCGTAATATAAAGCTTTAAATTACGTCAAGTGTGATATATGACATGCACGGTTGTAAAGGCGTTTGTAGTAGGATTGAAACCAAAAGACCATATGGTAATCCATATACAACGCATGTTTTATGTAGAAGATGTAGTGCATGGTTAAAACGAACCGACTTGGTTAATATGAGATGTCCTTGCTGTAAGGGTATTACTAAACAGATGTCAAAAAGAAAGAGATTATCTAAGATTTTCCAGTAACTCTTTATCGTATCTTTTTTGTCTTTTGAATTCTATCAAGTGCCATTTCCAAGCAACTATCATTAACGGTATTCCTATTGGTGAGAATAATAGCGTAAATGTCAAAAATAAGCCTATAAAGAATATTACATATCGTAGCATGTTTGTTTTTACCAATTCGCTAATAAAAAGGTTGTGCGAATCTTAGGAGGTGAACAGTCCTAAGAGGGCTACCTAATAGTGACTAGATTCGCAAGAGTCTAGGTAATCCCTGACGGACTATTTGTCTTTATATACCTTATAATATAAATGTTTCTCAATGTTTATTAATCATCTATGCCTTTTTCTACTCTGGTTTCATTAATTTTGTCTTCTGCTAGAAAAGATAGCTTCCAAAAGGTTCTTCTGTCTCCGTTTGGTAGTTCTGTAGGAGGTAATTTGGCAAAAGCCATTTCAAACCATTTTATGAGATTCTTATAGTCGTCAACCTCTAATTCGACCATGCTATACATTTAAATAGTCGTCTTATAAGGTTTACCTAGCTACTTCGCTACGGTAGTCCTCTCTTACGAGTATGCAATCGCTCACACCACTAGGCAATAATATTTATATGGTTAGGTATTTATTTGTTGTTATGGTTGAAAATGAACCAGAATATGAAATTGCAGAGGAAGTAGCCCCTGTAAAAAAGGAAAATAAGGCAAAAAAGTCATGTTCATGCAGTGAAAACATAGGCAGAGACATATATTGTGGCTCTCATGGCGATCGTGACAAAATCTGACATATTCTGACAACACTCGACAAGTTTATTAGTGAGGGTTAATCACTCTTTATATGGGATTTACAGATACCTTAAAGGGTGTTTTTAGACTTTCTAACAAATCATATACTGAAACTACAACTAGACCTAGTGTAGCACAGCCATATATGAGCACCGATACAGGTGCAAAACTACCAATTTTCCCATTTCCTCTCATTATGATTTATGAGTTAGCAGAGAATATTGATGCACTTAGAATTCCTATTGAGACTATTAACCGTGAAATGTTCAAAAATGGGTTTGAAATAGTTGAAAGATTCAAATATAAATGTAATAATTGTTCAAAAGAGTTCCAATATGCTCCACAAATAGAAGTTGAAGGAGAAAGTAAAGAAGATGCAAAGAAAATACAATGTGATTCATGTCAAAGTTATGATTTGAAAAGACCTATACCAGAACACAGAAAAACACTTGAAGTTTTAATGTCAAAACCAGTAAATGGAAACAATCAAACATTAGAAGATGTTACAAGACAATTAGAACGTGATTTGGAAATTGCTGACAATGCTTACTTACTTTTACTAAAAAATTACTTTATTGATGACCTAACAGGTGAAATAGATGCAGAAAAAACCGAAATTAAAGAATTATTAAGAGTTGACCCTCCACAGGTTGCTATGATAGCAGATAGTGATGGTAGAATAGGTTATGATGATAAAAGACAGAAAATCTTTGTTTGTCCACGATTTGAACATAGAGATAAGAGATTATACACTGAAAGATGTGATAGATGTAACGCAAAGGCAATTAAAGCAATTATTGAAGTAAACTCCGTATATTCAGTAGGTGTACCACACCCAAAACGTGTAATTTATGGTGAAGGTGAGGTTATTTGGAAAGCAGGAAAGTATAGACCTTCATTGATTTATGGTTATTCTCCTATTTACGCTGTATGGTCAAAGGCTATGTCATTGTCTCATATGGATGAATATGTTCGTAAATACTTTGATAAAATGCGACCTCCAAGAGGTTTATTGGTTATTGCATCAAGAAACTATGAAACGTTTAGAAAGTCATGGGATGCTTTAGAACAGAAAGCAATAGAAGACCCATACATGATACATCCACTTATGGTAGAATCCGACAAAGGTGGAAAGAACATGGCAAACTGGATAGACTTTACTGGTTCATTAGAAGAATTACAATTTATTGAAGTAAGAAAAGAATTAAGACAAATTATTGGTGCAGTGTTTGGAGTATTGCCACTTTACTATGGAGAGATGGTAGGTGGATGGTCACAAGAAGGTTTACAAGTTACAATTACAAACAGAGCTGTTAAGTGGGGACAAGATGTTTTATTCAAATCATTCCTCAAAAAATTTGCAGAGATTATGGGAGTTGATGATTGGGATATTAAATTAGTACAAGGAGAAGAGAATGATAAACTAGCAGAATTACAAAGAGATGGTGTGGAAATACAAAATATGGCAATGTTACAACAGATGGGATTTGAAATAGAAAGAACACATACAGGAGACTTTAACGTATCAAAAGAAGCTAACTTAGATATGATGAATGAATCAATGGATAATAGTGGAATTAATGGTAGAGGAAGAAGTACTGCAGCACCAGTTGAAAATAGACAATCATTTTCAGGTATGCCTGCACAATCAAGACCTTCTGATATGGGAGGAATTGCACAGGGTTCACCAAGTACTGGAACAGGTACATCTCTATCACAAAAGAATTACCCAGATGGAATTACACCAAGTAATTTCCAAGTTGTAAAAAACACATTACAAACTGCAGTTGATTATGGTTGGAAGAAAACAAAAACAGTTGATGAGTTACGAAAATCAACAGGTATGACAGTTAGACAAGCAAGAGATGTTGTAAAGGCAGAATTTGAAGGCATGAGACAATGGGAAGAAGAAGAGCCTAAACAAATAAATAAGAGTAAAAAATACGTTAATGAGGAAGAAGAAGATGACGACTAGAAAAAAGAAAAATGATAAAAAAGAACTGAAAAAAGAAATGGATAAGATAGACTTTTCCATACAGAGAATAATTGCAGAAACAGAGACATTTAGAACTGAAGATACATTCATCGCTTTAGAGGAAACAATTATTAAGATAAGAAACCTAAAAAGGGATAATGGCAACTAAGTTAGATGTAAATACAGGTGGAACTGACCTAGGTAAAAAAATATGGGAAGTTCACCAGAAGAATGAAGAGACAAGAGTAAATAATTACAAGGAAGCAGTTTGTTTTGGTTGTTTAAAGAATGATGCTGCAGGAGCAGGAGTTTTTGATATTTGTGGTGACTGTGCAGGAAAGAGAGGTAGAGAACCACTATTAGTTTCAATAAAACCAGTTTATTATGGACTATGTTATTTTTGTGGAAAATACAAGTTTAATATGGAACAGATAAATGCAAGATTATGCAAAAGATGTCATGAAAAAGTTGCAAAGGTTATGAAAAATTATAATAAACAGGGAGGACAGTTTGGTGCTGACCCATTTTGGCAAAAACAAAGGAAAAAACACGGAAAAGATTGGAAAATCATATTTTCACAGGGATTGGGGAACTCTCGTTAGTTTTTAGGATAAGATTAAGTCTATCTAGTTCATAATCGTAATATCTATGGTTATAATCAATAATTTTGTTCTTATTTGGAATATTTGCATCTAAATGCCTGTCAACCTTCCAACTTAGCAAAGGTTTCCGTAAAAATCGTGGAAAAAACTCTAAAACCATTTTTTTCTTGTTAAATTTGATTTTATCGAATAGAACGAGTTTTGTCTTATCTGTTTTGTATTCTTCAACTGTATTATTTCTAAAATGAACTAAAGATTTTTGTAAACGAGGTCTTTCTTTCAAATCGTTTGTATTTGTTACAACCCAGAGTTTTTCATTTTCATGAACGTATAAATCAGTAATATCTATTTTTCTTAGTGGTTCATCTAACCAACCTTTGTAAAAATGTTCAAATTCATCAATACTATCATATATGTATATTGACGATGCCATGTTAGAAGTAGGTAATACTTATTAATAAACCCACTGAAATCTAATCATGTTTAAACTGGGAAAGGGAAAAGCACCAAAAGATGGTAGATGTATGTGTGGTATGAAGGTTTACGAATATGAAAGAGGAGATTTACGAGTTAGTGTTTGTTATAAGTGTGGAAGGTTTAATGTTAATGCACACAGTGATGCTGAAGAACTAATGACAATTCTTGCAGAAGACCCAGAGACTCTATTATATCTCATTGAATCTAGATACCTAGAACCCATCTAATTTAAATAGTTGAATAGTATAAAAACTCTATGCTCGAAATAATAGACGACCTATTTTCAGAAATAGTTATAGGTTTAGTTATGGGAAGTGGTGGTGCATTATTAGCATATTTTAAGAAACTTTCCAATACACAGAAAAACCTATGTTCGGAGATACAACAACTCCGAAAAGCCCTCATTATTTTAGCAACGGCATTAGATAGACAATCTAATAGGCTTCATGAAGAGGCAGATTCAGATTTAGAAGACTTAGTAAGTAAGGTTTTAGATAAACCTTCCGAATAAATCCTTCACAAAAGTTATATAGTTCCTAAAAGTTGATGGTTCATGGTAGATCCACTATTAGTAACTGTAGGTGCTGCTGTAATCGGTGCAGGATTGAATACCCTAAGAGGATATTTACACTCTGAAGAGCCATACTCAGCAAGAAAGCTAGCAGGAGGACTGATTGTTTCTACATTTGCAGCAATCGCAATCGCTCAAACGGTTGTAACTGAAGGTGTAGGTTTAGTCGGTCTAGGTTTAATCGGTTTAACCACTGGTTTTGCTGCTGACTTTGCAGTTTCAAAAGCAAAGAAAGAGTAAATGGCTATGTTTTGGGCGAATAACCCAACCATCTTACCTTTTTTATCATAATATTTATATGTTATTTCACTGGATTTTCTATATGTCAGATAAGGTTTATTTTAACTCTTTCGAGACAACCCTGAAGGCTATGTCACCAGTTAAATCTGATGAACGTTATTTTGAAGGTCTTTTAACAGTACAAATGAAAGATAAACAAGGAGAAATCACAATAGTTGACGAATTATACAAAGTTTTACCTGTATGGATGGATAGAGGAGCACCAATTTCAGATACTCATTCTAACCGTATCATAGGAAAAGGAATTAATTTTGCAATGACAACAGCAGTAAACAAAGAAGGCGAATCACTTCCTGCAATTAAGATTACTGGTAAAATATTCAAAAATTATGAACTAGATAATGTTATTTGGAATAAAATTAAAAATAAAGAGTATAAAGGACTATCATTTGGTGGTGCAACCAGAACAAATAGAGTTCCAACCGTAATGAAAGACGGTTCAATAGCATATGCTCTTAAAGACTTGGAACATTATGAGGTAGCAGTTTGTAAAGATCCTGCAGTACCTATGGCATTAATCACTGATTTTAATCCTATTGCAAAAGCAGAACATAACGCAACTGACCGTGGAGACGGAAAAATGGTAATTCAATGTACCAAAATGGGATGTTTTGTTACAAAAGAATTAGAACCAACTAAAGACTTTGAAAGAACTTCAAGAACACTTCATAATGTTGCAACTGATAATGCAAACACAGTAAGAAGAGCAGGAAATAGACCAGTAAAAGAACAGAAAGTTTCACAAGATGCAGATGGAACTATATCAGTTCATAAACCTACAGGTAGAAAATTTAAACCTAATCGTTCATTTAAAGATGATCAAGAGGAATTTAAAGACTACTATAACGTTCAAAATCAAATATTACGAGCATTTGTTGAAGATGTTGAAAAAGCAGATTTAGGAAAATATGATACTTTCCAAGGTAAAGTTAATGCCTTAGTAAAAGAAGGTTATCCTGAAGAAAATGCAAAGA